>Ga0247758_1000051_pt1 | contig 82392 bp, 33 predicted proteins | sample UWRJL156409C4_FD_180950 | JGI IMG/M metagenome (GOLD analysis project Ga0247758, IMG submission 180950) | Plant litter microbial communities from Arlington Agricultural Research Station in Wisconsin, United States - UWRJ-L156-409C-4 | ecosystem: Environmental > Terrestrial > Plant litter >... | reverse complement strand
GTGTGGCGGCGGGTGAGCGAGGGGGGGGGGGGGGGGAGGAAAAGAAAAAGGACTTGCGTTCATCAGGCGCCACAGACGGTGGTCCTTAACCGTGTTGGCCCAGGCGGGCGGGTTGGTGGCCAGCAGGGTGTCGCCGCCATGGGCGTCCCAGGTCAAACACATGTCCTGGTACAGCAAGGCGCGGCCCGTCTCGGACAAGGTCTCGTCGACCTTTGCAAAGTTAAGCAAGCCGCTAACCTTAGGGGTCTGGGCGCTGATGTCAGCAGCGATGCGGGTGCGGTCCTTAACCTGGTCGAGGCTGGCCGTCTTAGTGGCCTTGAAGTTGCGCGTGCTGTACAGAAAGCCGCCGAGCGTGAGCCGCGTGACGAAGATGATGCCGAAGCTGCGCCGGAACTGGTCCACGCCCTCCTGGCTAGTGAGGTTAAGCGCCTCACGTCGGCACTGGTCCGTGAGATCCAGCACGCTCGGGTCGAACTCGACGACGGCCCGTGGGAACTAAATACAAATCACGAGGGTCAGCCAACCATAAACTTCACAGATATATTATATAGGTATATATCCCTAGGGAAGACTCACGTTGTACGTCACCGCCAGCGAATCGACATCCGTCACTTCGCGCTTCTGGTTGGCATACGAGTGCTCCTGCTCCCACGACGCCTGCACCGAGGCCGGGACCGACGCAGGACCTCCGCCCCTTTTTTGCAGAAAGTCAGCATATCATGGGGTCCCGTGCAACTTGACAAAAAGTATCGGGAGACTCTTCCCGATATCATAGAGAAGATGAGCATGCTCGCCGAAGACTCAGACGCTAGGGCCATGAAACCGAAGAAGCGGAAACCCAAGAAGCCCAAATTAGGGAAGAACGGGCTATATCATCTGAAGACGAACACATCATGCGGTGGTAGGCAGCTAACAAGCCAGCGGCCGTCGGAGATGATGAGAAAACAGTCACGGCATCGGAGACCAAATACCACATATCATGTCTGCAGAGGAGGGAAACCCAGCTGCAGATGATCGTCATCCTCGAGATATTAGCATTAGAGCCCCTCAGACGACCCGTAGAGGCTGGCGAAGACAGCCAATTGCCCGGCATAGATTCACAGGTGGTACCCCGAGAAGACAGTCAAGAGCCCGCAGCGAGGAAACGGAACAGAATAAATCTTCCCGTGCTCCTAGACGTCCACGCTGATCGTCTTGGCATTTGGCAGACAACAATGTCTGACGAAACTAAAGCATTGGCGGAGTCACAAGTGCTTCCAGACGGAGAGCACACACAGAAATCAGAGAGGACGAACGCTGACCCCCTCAAGGACTTCTGCGTCGACATTGTTGTGCCATTGTAGGTTTCCTATTGGGCCCAGAAAGACCTCCGACTTACTTGTCTTCCCAGCTTTTCCGCCAGGCTCCCAGATCTCTGCGGCTCCATCAACCATAAACTAGGGGGTCCAGTGGCGCATTCTACCCCCAAAGAAAAGAACGCAAAGCCTGCTGTCACATCCAAGTCGAAACCGGGCGCTCCTGCAAAGCGGCCAACAGCTCTCAAGAAGGACAAGGAGAAGACACTCGAGAGAGTGCTGTCCAACGAGCGGATGAGGCGTAGCGTCTCACAGGGACCGTCAGGGGCATTGGCTCTCATGTGGCCGGCCAGTGCGACAGCAATCCCAGGGCTGAAGAGAAAGGGAAGTGAGCCCTTGATGTCAATGAGTCCCAGAGGTGAGCTGGGCTTGCTCAAGGAGAAGCACAGTAATCTCCGACGTACAAGCTCAAGCATGAGCGAACATCCAAAGGCGAAAAAGAAGGCACTACTTGACGCCGAACTCAAGGATGCCATCTCGGCGCTTATGACGCCAAATCGTGTCTTGGTAGTCAAGGAGTTTGTCGACGCAGCTGAGAAGGCATGTGATGCAATCAACTCTGGGCCTACTTGGAAGGCATTATTCAGCATACTTGGCGGAGCCTGCGAAAAAATAGTATTTTGCTCTGCGTCACGTGAATTAGGCACATCACCAAGTTAGGGGCTGAGGTCCTTGGATATGCACTTTTACCCCGCAACTCCAGGCCCCAGTCTCAACTTTTCACCAAAAGCTCAAGACATCATGTGGCTTATCAACAACTGCAAAAAGACTCGAGTTTATCCAAAGCGCCGAAAAAGGGACCTACGCAATTCTCTCCCACACCTGGGGCAACAATGAGCTCTCCTTCCAGCAGTGCCAAGACGGAATACCTGCCAACCAGACCGGGGAAGGTCTCGAAAAGATCCTCAAGACATGCGAACTGGCCTTACAGCGGGACCTCCGATACAGCTGGGTCGACACATGCTGTATCGACAAACTCAGCAACGCCGAACTATCCGAGGCCATCAACTCCATGTTCAAGTGGTATTCCGACGCGGCTGTTTGTTTCGTTTACCTATCAAATGTGAAGGCGGGAGACAGTTTTGGTCGGGCATTTGCAGCTTTTCGATGGCTCAAGAGGGGATGGACACTCCACAAGGTAGATATGTAGCAAATGACTGGGCAAATACAAAGATTTTATTGCATCACAACTATCACTGCGCCTATGATTATCATATCGGACATCGTCTCCAACCGTTCTTGTCATCAAGTCCGTCGTTTGAGTGTCAACATAAGCGGTCCCGCCTTGAGGATCACATGGTTCTTAACTTCTTCATAGATTGCCGCGCCATCCTCACTAGGTGCAAACTGAAGATGGAAGTGAAACACGGTGTAGCTGATGACGAGGCGCAACACCATCATGGCGAGACGCTTGCCGACGCAGCTGTTTGGACGTGGATCTCCCTGCTCAGCTTTATGTTCATGTTTTCTGGAAGGCTCTTTCCCACCGGAATTGACTCCAACAGTGGGAAAACCGCTTACCGGCAAGGAAAGGAAAAAATGCAGCTCGATCAAGTATCAACTCCGGCCGAGTCGTCCACCGTTCGGGAATAAAGGCGTCTGCATCAACAAACGCCTTGTGGCCTGCATTTTTTTCACCATCAATACTGATCAAGCAGGATGTTAGTGATGGAGAATGGGGTCATCGACTCCTCTGCAGCGCATACCCGGGCGCACGAACCGAGCATCCGCCGGGGATCCAGACGCCGTTGACCGTGATGCCCTCCAGCGAGGTCCTTCAGGGGGCGTTATTGCTATTAGGGTTGTCGAGGCGAAGCGTCTCGTTGATGATGGCGTCGAGGAGCTCGACGGAGGAGAGGTCGCCGTCAAAGAATTCGGCTGGGATGGTTCGGCCGAATAGCGGGACGATTTGATCGTGGAGGAGGGATTGGTAGTGTTTGTGCTTGGGGAGATGGTAGAAGCTGTAGGCTATTGAAACCGATAGGGTGTCTCTGTCCCGTGGGAAGGTGTTAGTGAGATGAAGGTTGGTCAGCGGGTTGGGGTGAGGGCATTGTACGTTGTAGCTATGGGAATGAGAGCTGAGTCGGCGTATAAGATGTCACGGTTGAAGAGCGATCTGGGTTTTCGGAGTGGTAATCGTCGACCAGGTATTTCAGGATACATGTTTCCTCGTTGCCGTCTTTGATAGACTGGTACAGATGTTATCAACCGTTCGAGCTGTAAGAGTGCTCATACTCACCTGCTCCGTTCGGTCGGCCATCGCCAAGGTCCAGGATTCGAGTTCGGTCGCCTCACCCTGGATACCCAAGTCTTGGAATATCCCAATTGGCCAAAAGAGGTCTCCTACCTAGCCATATCCAGCCATGATACGGTGCATCGTGTTGAACGAATCTATAGTGGTGGGCTACTATTCACTGGGAATCCCCACATCTCAATCTATGCTCCGTGTCATGAAGGTGCTAGGTTGGTGAGTTCTAGAGCGGATTTTCCCCAGAGTTTCGGATGCTCGTTTGCAGATACGAAAGATATCCGGCGAGGTTTATGACCGCTTTGTAGATGAGCTTAGTATGAAGCCCAGTTGCAATTTAGTTGCTAGTCTGCGTATAAATTTTGGGGCCGCTGGTCACAGACAGACAAGCCTCTGGTATTACTGGCGATACATACGTCCGTAGCATGACAAACGGCGAAGCGGTTGGGAACCCCAATGGTGGCTAACGGCGCCTCCAGCGTCCCCAGCCATTATCATCCCGACCTATTACTCAAGTGGCAAGCCCCAGCGTCTACATCAAGGTACTTTAACGCTTGAGGGTTGGCACCTCAAGGTAGTACCTACCCAGCTTTGGGGTAGCAGACCGGTCGAAATGAGAAACTCGCCTCTCTTTCGGTATGTGGGTCACATTCAGTAAGGTGTAGTGCTACTTAATCAACACGGTTTGTATGGTGTGTACGTTGCCCTTCATGCAATCTCTAGACACAACTACGCCGTCCGATGCATGAATTCGAAGGTAGAAGGTGGCAAAGAAGGGAAATAAGCCGGTGAGTAGTCTTTGATGAGGTGAGACGTGTCAGCTTGCCCGCCCGCGCGGATGTAGTGAACGGCGAGATTCTAGGTTCTGGTGTGATCGGCGACGTAATTCAGAGTACTAGTGAGTTCTATGAATTGATAGGTCCGTTTTCCATTGGATGATGATGGGTGTGTGAGGTCTGACTGGGCTTACCAGCCAATGCCAAGCCCCGGATTCAGATGCCGATAAGCTGACCACTTCTGCTTGCATCTGTACGCTAGAATTAATGAGGACTTCACGGCGTACCATAAGCTCCGTCACTCCGTACCGTAGATCCACCGAATCTCCCATAGAAAACCCTAACCCCACGACATCGGTGCTTCCTTTCAATGCTGCTAGCTGTCAGAGCACCGAACGCGACCGCGCGAAGTGCAACTACATCAATCTAAACGCACAGCAGATTGCGCCCCTGCAGCGAAAACAGCGTAAATCAACAGTTTCTGCAGTAAAACTATAATTGACTAGGTAATTTACTTGTTGAATCAGCCTCCACAGCGCCTTCTGACTGGCCAGAATCGTTGCCAGCCGCCCTAGGTGCCTCTTCTTTATGCAACTGCTCCTGATCGTGCAACCCTTCTTCCATAGGCGCCCCCCTTCTTTATGATTTCACATGGTGCTGACGCCGTCGTCATCGCCGTAAGGTATTTCGGCTTACTACAGCGGATTCCGATCGTTGCGGTGGTGGTTTAGGCGGTTGAGGCGGATGTTGTGTGACCGTAGCCAGGATGTTGCGGTGCGGGGTTGACTTTTTGGCTGCAATTTGTGGGGAGAGATATTTCATTGTGGTACGGATGTCCATCCCAAAAGTTTTGACCAACGCGCTAATCTATTTCCGGGTTTCTATAGTGCAAATAACAGATCTGTTGTCCTTTTCGAGATTTTAAAAGGAGGTAGCCCGTATTTTAGAAGATAAGCGCTGGGGTTTTAGCGCTAAGCTGTGCCTATCATAGACTTTCAGTGGCTAGCTTTCAGCAGTAAGATCAGTTGGCTAAAAACACTAACTTTAGCACAAATATGGTATAGCGCCTTTTTCGCTCTGGTCAAAACTTTTGGGATGGACATCCGTAACTGGCAAGAATGCACGAGCATTGAAAGGAAGCACCGATGTCGCGGGGTTAGGGTTTTCTATGGGAGATTCGGTGGATCTACGGTACGGAGTGACGGAGCTTATGGTACGCCGTGAGGTCCTCGTTAATATAACGCCAAGGTGATCCGGTGAATTATAACCTACTAGGAACACTTGAAGCTCATGTATTGGATCGATGCACACGATTATAGCATGGGTAAACTTCATCCTGATGACAAGGTTGGGAGGTTACGCGATCACTTCTGTCATCCGATAATAAAGTCCCCCAGGAATGTAGGACTCACATCCGGTGACAGATACGGACTACCTAGTTGGGTGCTGCGAGGGCCGGACGAATGTTGTCACCACTTTGGTAGAGACACTATGGTCCCTACCGCACATGCAGTCCCCTGCTTTCTACACGCTGCTCGACCTTTTCGTCGAGTACGCTTTGAGGCAGTATTTCCATTTATCGGGCCAGTTCCACATATGCTTGCAGCTGGCAAGGATTGTTACATTTGCATACACTAACTACGGGAATGCTTCACAAACTGATATTGCCCTGTCGTCAGTCTTCGGAGCACCTTCCATGTTCGCTCTAGCTCAGGAGATTCGAAATACTTTGCGATTCACTAGCCTTGTCTAGGTACACTGTACTTCTGGGCAAGTCGATACGTTGCAAGGTCATTGGGACTGATCACAGCGTGACGGGATGCAGAGCTCATGCTGTGGCCGCAAGCGAACCCAAGAGGTTTTATGAGGGGTCGAAAGGTATATAATTGGTCTCGTCTGACAGTCTCTTGAGAGGTCCCAATCGGAATCTCTCTGTCGCGACCTGATCAACTTTCAGTTCTAAGAAAACCGCAACCTCTACTTGAGATACCTCGAACAGACCATGGCAGGCCCGAACGGCAAAATCAAGATGAATAACGCCCCGGTTATCATCGGCATGGCGTGCCGCGTCCCTGGGGCTAGCACCCCAAGCAAGCTTTGGGAGAACATTCTGAGCATGAAAGACCTGCAGCGGACTATGCCCGAAAATCGCTTCAATATTGGTGCCTTCCATCACCCAGATAACACCCGCAAGGGTACTGTAAGCCGCCATTACTACAGATGCCCTACTTACAGATAGAGTGTTGACATGGGGCACACAGATCAACACCAAGTATGGCTACTTCCTCGACCAGCCTGTCGGTGATTTCGACGCCGAATTCTTCGGTGTGTCTGGCAAGGAAGCTGAAGCCATGGATCCGCAGCAGCGACTCCTCCTCGAAGTAACTTATGAGGCACTCGAGGAGGCCGGTATCCCCATCAGCGACATCCGTGGATCGCGCACATCGGTGTTCTGTGGCATGTACACCACCTCTAACGACTACCACAACCTTCAGGCCAAAGACCTCGAGTACTACCCCAAGTATGCTATCACCGGAACTGGCAACTCGATCCTAAGCAACAGGATCTCCTACATCTTCGACTTGCATGGCCCAAGCATGACGGTCGACACGGGCTGCTCTTCCAGTCTGGTCGCGTTCCACCTGGGATGCGAGTCCCTGCACAATGGGGAGGCAGATATCTCCATCATTGTCGGGTCGGCCCTGCACTTTGGGCCTAACACCTACCAGACCATGTCGGATATGGGGTTCATCAGCTCCGACGGGCGCTGCCGCAGCTTTGATGCCGACGGGTCTGGTTACGTGCGTGGCGATGGTATCTGTGCCGTGGTGCTCAAGAAAGGTCACGCTGCCTTCGAGGCTGGAGATCGAATCCATGCCGTTGTCCGCGGCACTGGCGTGAATCACGACGGTAGGACCGACGGCATCACGCTTCCATCGCCAGCGGCGCAGGAAGCTTTGATTCGGGCGACATATGCTCACGCAGGCGTCGATCCCGACGACACGGGGTATTTCGAGGCGCACGGAACCGGCACCAAGGCTGGCGATCCGCGCGAAGCGGCCGCAATCGGAGCCGTGTTTGGGACACACAGCCGGGCACGACCTCTGTACATGGGCAGCGTCAAGTCCAACATCGGCCATCTGGAAGGCGCCGCCGGCCTCGCAGGCATCATCAAGGCCACATTGGCACTGAAGCACGCCAAGATCCCGCCCAACATGCATTTCAACACGCCGAACCCGGACATCCCATTCAAGAAATGGAAGCTCGAGGTGCCGACTGCTGCGCGCGAGTGGGTCGCGTTGGAGGGGAAGCCGCGAAGGGCGAGCATCAACTCCTTCGGCTACGGCGGTGCCAATGCGCACGTTATCCTCGAACAAGCTCCAGATTCCCATGCTAGCGTGGCCAGCGGGATTCGCGAGTCCAGCACGCGCCCATATCTCCTTCCTGTTACGTCGCACTCCCAACAGGCAGGCGAGCGCGCCATCAAAAACCTCGGCAGCTACCTCCAGTCGCAGGCGGAACCCACGACCACGATTATCCGCGACCTGGCACATAGCCTTGGAACTCGACGCTCGCTGCACATGCACCGAGCCTACGTCGTTGTTCCCAGTGGCGTCACATCTGCCAATCTAGCATCCGAACTCCTGGACGCAGCTTCCACCCGCACATGGATGGAACCAGAAATCCCCAACGCTTCCGTCCGCGTCGGCTTTGTCTTCACGGGCCAAGGCGCGCAGAAGTTTGACATGGGCCGCGAGCTGATCCAGCACTCGCCCAGATTTCGTGCCACACTGCAGCTCTGCGACAACGCTCTCCAAGCCCTTCCTGACAAGCCCGGATGGAGCATTATTGACGAGCTGCTATGCTCCCCAGATGACTCTCGCATTTCGCAGAGCAGATATTCACAGCCGATCTGCACAGCTGTGCAGCTCGCTCTGGTTGACCTGCTTGTAGACTGGGGCATTCGGCCTTCCTCTGTCTGCGGGCATTCGTCTGGCGAAATCGCTGCCGCGTATGCCGCCGGTGTGTTGACCCTTGAGGCTGCCATCGTTGTTGCTTTTTACCGCGGTCTACACATGGCGTCTGGCATGGGAGCCAAACCTGGCGCCATGATGGCTGTGGGCCTTTCCGAAGCCGACGCAAAGGCCCAGCTCGTGGCATATATCGGCCGGTTGGTCGTCGCAGCGATCAACAGCCCGAGCAGCGTCACCATTTCTGGAGATGCTGATACCATCCTCGAGCTCCAAGAGCAACTCGTGGCACAAGGGGTCTTTGCGCGCAAGCTCAAAGTCGACCTGGCATTCCACTCGCACCACATGCTTCCCATGGCACCGGCATACCAGCATGCCCTTGAGGCCAGTGGACTAGTCATCGCTCGCTCGGCGGCCTGCAGACTGTTCTCCAGCGTTACCGCGCGTCTCGTCAACTCACCGTCTTTAGAACCCGCCTACTGGGCCTCCAATATGGTCCGGCCAGTTCGCTTCTCCGACGCCCTTGTCGGTGCGGTTCTCGATGAAAACGAGTCGCCGACTGTGGATGTGCTCCTGGAAGTCGGCCCGCACCCCGCCCTCGAGGCTCCATCCCGCGACGTCCTCAAGGTCTTGGGCATGGACAACATGCCTTACGTCGGAACACTATTCCGCAACCATCCAGCGTATGAAAGCCTCCTTTCCACGGCCGGCGAGCTGTTCGGTCTCGGCTACCCGGTCAACTTCTCAGCTGTCAACGGCCTAGGGAATAGGCTTGATGATCTGCCAACTTACGCCTGGAACCACAAGAACTACTGGTCGCTTACGCGGCTGACAAAGGAGCACCTTGCTCGTCCTTCGAGGCACACTCTTCTCGGTGTTCCGGTGCCAGGAGCAATTCACCACATACCCAGGTGGCGAAACTATATCCGCTTGCACGAGATTCCGTGGCTGAGAGATCACTGCGTGGATGGCAAGGTTGTCTTTCCAGCTGCGGGGTACTGTTGTATGGCGATCGAGGCGGCTATTCGACTTCGCGATGGGAAGGAGAGGATAGTCGCAATTCACCTCAAGGAAGTCCTCATTCGTGCACCGCTGGCCTTGCGTGAAGATAACGATGAAGGCGTCGAAACGCTCCTGGAGTTGCGACCTGTTACCGAATCGGCGAGGACATTTTCCGAGGACTGGCATGAATTCTCCGTCTCGTCGTTTGACGAAACGGGACGGGAGACCCGACACTGTCATGGTCGTATCTCCATCGAGTACGGCACACCACGAGGGTTGAAGTCTCTCTCCAAGGTAGACAGCGCGGAATCCTTGATCAACAGATCAGATCGGTATATGACCGCTTCGGCACTCTACGGCCGGCTGGATGCATTAGACTTGCACTACGGGCCATATTTCGCCCTACTCAAGGGAGACATCGCAAGCGGGCCAGGCTTCTCAGTGTGCTCGTTCTCGTTTGATCCAAGTATTTTTTCGGCCTACGAGCTGGAGGAGCGCACCGTACTACATCCTACATTATTGGACTCGACTTTCCATGTGCTATTCAGTGCTATTGAGACGAGACTCGGGAGACAGATCACCGATGCATTTGTCTCGACATACATGGCCACCCTGGATATCTCGGGTATCCTGGTAGAGCAAGGAGGTAAACCCGACGTCAGGGAGTATACAGTCCAGACACACACCGATATGCCGGGCCAAAGGACGGCGGTCAACCACATCCTCCTTCATCAAGCCGATACTGGGGATCTGATTGTCGAAGCGACTGGCAACGAGGTGACAGCTCTTGGAACCAATAACTCCAGGGCTAGAGCTTTATTCTTTCGCCAACGATGGAGGCCGTGCTTTGATCTCCTCAATGGTAAGGAGGTTAAGGGTTTGGAAGAGCTGATTGGTTTATACGTCTTCCAGCATCCGACATCTCGAATTTTGCTTGTTCTGGGGGGCTCGAGTCCCAGCGAGACATTGCTCAGTCGGCTGATTGTTCCGATAACGGGGTGCCGGCTTTACGAAACGCTTCATATCCTGGCGCCAAATCAAGAGCTAATCGCCAACGACTCGAATGGCCTCACTTGGGTCTCTGAAGCTCAAGGCGCATACGACTTGGTCATCCTTGACAAGGGAGAAGAAGACATTTCGGCCCTGAATGGAACGCCTGCGACCTTGGATGAAACGCCTCCAACTTCGGACAGAACACCCCTGATTCCGAATGGAACATTTCTGGCGTCAATTCCGGTCTTGAACGGTACGCCTGCAACCTCAAACGGAACATATGCGCTGCCAAATTCAAGGTCGGCGGCCTGGGATTCAACGGCTCCCGCTCTAGTTGGAGGCATTCCATTCAGCGCTATACAGCACGCGTTCGCCAAAGAAACCGTTTTAATTGCTCAATCGGATCTACAAGGAGAACACGAACGCATCGCCTCGGCATCGGGATGGATGGCTTACCGCGCACCGTCAGCGCTCCAACCAACTTCCTTCACCATTGTTCTCCCCTCAGACCCCTCAATCCGCACTCAAACAATCCTCGCCAAGTTCAAAGCCCAACAGCACGTGAAATCCGTGATAAACACCACGCTCGACCTGATCCCCAACAACAAAATTAATACAGAGTATGTCGTCGTATTGGCCACCCTCGATGCCCCATCGATCGATACCGCTGCCCTATGGGCCGGCACCCGCCACCTCCTAGCCCTCGAAGACACTTCCATCATCTGGGTAGTGAACGGTGCAACCATGAGTGCAACCAGCCCTGAAGGCGCCAAGATCCTCGGCCTTCTTCGTGTTGCGCGAAATGAGAACCATGCTTCCCGGCTCATCTCTCTCGATATGGAGTCTAGCAGTCCTGCGGAGCTGATTGCGGAGCGCATTCTCTCTGTCCTGGGTTTATCCGGAGAGGAGGAGTTCGCCGACCGCGCCGGTCGTCTTTACATTCCCCGCATCGAGGAGGATGCGTCGCTGAACCGGAAGCTTCCCGACGGTGTGGGCAGTGAACCTCGTCTGTCCCGGTTCGGTGACCATGCGTCTCTCCAATTGCGGGTGGGCACGGTCGGCCTGCTCGAGACGTTGCACTTTGCCTCTCATGACTCTCGTTTGGATGAGCCACTGGGCGAGGACGAGGTGGAAGTCCGCGTCAAGGCGTCAGCCATCAACTTTCACGACCTGGCCGTCGCACTGGGGATCATCCAGGATTACAACATGGGCAACGAGTGCGCTGGTGTCGTCGAAAGGATCGGAGCCGGCGTGGCTGATCTGGTGCTAGGGGACAGGGTGGTTGCGTATCGTCCCGGCCAGGGGGCGCATGGCACTCTGACGAGGCAACCTCGAGGAATGTGTCTCAAGATTCCCGACGACATGTCGTTTGCGCTGGCTGCGAGCTTGCCTGTCACGCTGACGACGGCTTACTACTCGCTTTTCACACTGGGCCGGTTGAGGCAAGGAGAGACGGTATTGATACACAGCGGTGCCGGCGGTGTTGGGCAGGTGGCCATCCAGATGGCGAAGAGTGCTGGTGCGCGGGTGTTAGTCACCTGCTCAGAGGGCAAGAGAGCGTTGCTGAAAGAGAAATACGGTCTCTCCGACGCACAGATATTCTCCTCCCGGGATGATTCGTTCCAGCGCGCAGTGATGGATGCGACAAATGGAAAGGGAGTCGACGTCGCCTTGAACAGCCTGGCAGGCAAGCTTCTCCACTCCACGTGGGCGTGTGTAGCCCCCTTCGGTCGATTTATCGAGATCGGCAAGCGGGACATCCATCAGAACTCCAACCTCGGGATGGGTCAATTCCGGAAGAACGTCATCTTTGCGTCGGTGGATATGATTCTCGTCTACGAACTCGACCCCGCCCTAGCGGCGGAGCTACTTCAAGAGACATTCAGAATGGTCATCTCCGGGGAAGTAAGCCCGCCGGAAGGGCTCTTCGAGTTCTCCTATGGCAGCGCCGAGCGTGCATTCCGGTTAATGCAACTCGGTAGGCACACAGGAAAGATTGTTCTCGGCGTCGACGAAAATGAAAAGGTGATGGTCGCTCCACCGACTTATCACCAAACCCAGCTATTCCGCCCCGATAAGACGTATCTGCTTGTTGGTGGCCTAGGAGGGCTGGGCACGGCGACGGCGGAATGGATGTACCTGCGCGGTGCGCGGAAGTTTGCCTTCATGTCTCGCTCCGGGGCCAATAAGGACTACTCGAGGAAGACGGTCGAATGGCTGAAGTCCAAGTCGTCGCAGGTTGATATCTACCTTGGTGACGTCGCGGTTCTGGATGATGTCAAGGATGTGGTTCGCCGTATCGGCGCATCGTTGGCGGGCATCTTCCACATTGCCGTCGTGTTACAAGACGGCATGATTGGCTCCCTTTCGTTCGAGCAGTATCAGACGGGGCTGCGGACAAAATGCTGCGGCGCGTGGAACCTGCACGAGGCAACACTGGGATACAACCTCGATTTTTTTGTCTGCTGGTCGTCAGTCTCTGCGATCTGCGGCAATAAGGGTCAAGGCGCCTACGTAGCTGCGAATGCCTATATGGATGCCCTCATGCGCTGGCGTCGTGAGCAGGGGCTCGTGGGCACGGCGATGAACCTTGGAGCCGTTCCGGAGAGAGGTCTCGTCGCTGAGAATGAACACGTGCGCAAGAGCCTCGAGCGGAATAAGCTGGACGTCTTGACAGAGCAGGAGCTCATGTTTCTGGTGGAAGAAGCAGTTCTTCTTGACAGACCGGCTGTTGAGAAGGACAATGAAGGGCTAGACTGGCATCAACTCATCGTCGGGGTCAACACCAAGCAGCCGGATGTCTGGTGGAGGGAAAGATCCCTGTTCCGGGCGTTGTACGCAAACCGCGCGTATGGTACCTCAGTGGCAAACTCTGGCAAGGCAGGGCAAGCGGCCAGTACCGGAAGTCGCCTGGCAGCTGCAGAAACTGCGGAGGAGAAAGTGGCCATTCTGCAACAGGACTTTATCCAGAAGGTGGCGACGGTCTTGGGTACACCTCCGGAGAGTATCGTTTGTACGAATCCGCTCTCTTTTTACGGTCTTGACTCGATCGTGGCTGTGGAGTTCAGGAAGTGGTTCAAGGAAGCCGTTGATGCTGATCTTTCGGCGTTCGACATCCTGGGCGCTAAGTCGATCCGCGGGCTGGTCGAAAAGGTATCAGCGTTGATCGTCTCCACCGAGGCGCCGTCGAAGGAACGAACCAAAACGGCACAGGTTGATAAAGCCGCGGTTGCCGATGAACCAGCCAGAGATTTCCGAAGAAGCATGCCGAGTACTCGCATCCCGTCGGCGAAGAACCTCGGACCGGCGAAGATGTCGACGTTTGAGATGCGAATGTTCAACCGCCATCTACGCGCTGAGGATAAAGCTCTCATGAACTTGACGGGTGTCTTGAGGCTCGCCGGTCGTCCTGCGCTGCTAGCATTAGAGGAGTCATTTAACGAGACTGTGCGTCGCCATGGTGTTCTGAGCACGGCTTTCTTCCAAGACAGCGAGAATCTTATGCGGTCACCGCAGCCAATCCCGAAGCTTCGTCTTGCTATCCAAAACTTTTCTTCCACTACCGACCCAGAGGCTGAGCTACAACAGGTCATATCCCGACTTCGTGGGCAGGTGCTCAACATTGCCGAGGGCGAGGTGGCAACCATGACCCTCGTGAAAACCTCCCAGGTTGAATATTCCCTCGTGTTCATTGCCCACCATGTGTGCTTCGACCGTAGGAGCTTTGTTATTCTTATGGACGATTGGATGGACGTGTACGACGCCATTCGCTCCGGCCGCGGGGTGGCTACCGTGCCGTTCCCGCCCATTACCTACGCTGACTTTGCCGGCTGGCACAACGCCCTCCTCTACTCGCCCCAGGCACTCGCTCACCTGGACTTTTGGGCTCAGAACCTATCTGGCATCCGACCCGAAGGCAAACTCCTTCCCTTTGCGAAGCGACAGCGTTCCTCCATGTGGCTAATGGGCCGACACTTCTCCCGCGCGACGCTCCCTGGGACCTACTCCAAGCGCCTGAAGCGCATCTGCGCTCAGTTGAGTGTCACACCTTTCCACTTCCTTCTCGCAGCTTGGAGGATGTACCTTTTCCAACACACCCGTGACGAAGACTTTGTCATCTTGATGATGGACGGCAACTGCCCCCACGCTGACGCCGAGGCCGTCATTGGGTGCATGGCCAACCTTCTGCCCTTGCGCTTCCGAGCCACCTCTGATGCGACAAGCTTCGAGGATGTCGTCCGTTCAACGCGAGACGTGACGCTCGAAGCGCTCGCTCACGCGACGGTGTCATTCGACGATATCGCTGATCGAGTGCTCGGGGAGAAACGGCCGACGGGTTTTATGCCCCTGGGACAGATTGCTGTCAATTACCAGATGCATGGCGCACCATGGTCGTACAAGCATGCTGATTTTGAGCTGAAGGTTCAGGAGGTGCACAATATTGGGCATCCGTCGGATCTGCTGTTGGAGGTTGTTGGGGCGGCCAAAGGTGAGCACGAGTTTATCGTGAGGTATTCGACCGCGCTCTACAAGCCGGAGGATATGGGGAGGTTTGCAACGAACTTTGCGAGGTTTGTTGCTGGCATGGTAACGGATCACCGGCAAGCGGTCGGGGAGGTGTTGGCGGATGGTGAGCGATGATAGCTGGCATCCAGCTTACACAGTCCGCTTTGTCTCTCCGGCAAAGCAAAAATATTTGTCTACGATTTCAGCGAATTTGTCTGCAAGGGGTTCAATTTCTACAAGTCATCGGGATCCCGGACTATGTAGCTTTGTTCTGCGGATTTCAATTGCGTAGAGTGACTGCGAGCATATATCTCAAAACAAGCAGTCATCCAAGACCTGTTCGGAATGAAGAGTACGCTCATCTATAATTTTTAACCACTGTTGATATTTATCGATACCGTAGTGGGACTCTGAGGAGGGTGATATTGATTGTTTGTGTTGCTAATAGCTATAATGACTGTTATATGAGACGAATCTGGGCACACAGAATTTCCTTTTTTGTATCTTGCGCACGTGACACTGCTCACCCCGGCTCAGGCCCGGCTCAGGCCGGCTCAGGCTCGGCTCAGGATTCGCTCAGGCTTGCTCACCTTTGCTCAGGCTAAGTACTATTTTCGGCACGCTGTGCCGCAGCATGCTGAACTGCTTCAACTCTAGCCGAGTGAGCCCAGAACTGGTCCCATACATAAAGATGGCCAAAACTGGTCCTCATTTTGGAAATGAACAGCCTCGCCTTTACCTCTTATATTTTTTCGTGTTGCCTACTTGACCCTGGAGACTTAGCCTGTGCCCTCTAACTCTCGCACCTTTACCTTCTTCAAAGCACTTTTACTTCCGCTGTTTAACACCCTGAATTTATTATCGCCCTTGATAAAACGCTAAGATACAGAATGGAATTGGAATTAAAGATATCCAGTTTAGCAGATGCCCTTCTTGAGCGGGCTGAAAGGAGAGGCCTTACAGGCGACCGCTCTAAGATCAGCCCTTATACGGTTCGCAGGAATTTAAGGCCTAAAAGCAAGGACCAGTATTCATAAGTACTTAAAGTGTGGCATTTGTAAGTAAATAGCGCGCACGTATTTAACGCTAAGATCTAACGGTCTTTAGATTTGTAAAGAAATATGGGCCTTCTAATCCTTAGGATATGCAGGTGATGAAGTATTTTGCTAAAGCTATAGCGCTTGGTATGAAAGGTAAGCTTGATGAAGAGGACGAACTATTAACTCCCTACAGTGTGAGAGTTGTAATGTGCCGATTTTATAATGCGTAGGAACGACATTATAATCTGGAGATACCCTTTAATGTTAAGAGGTTAATAACGCTAGTACGCAGAAGTATACTATTATTATAAGGAGGGTAATATGTTAACTAATATAGTATATTTAAGGGCTATTAGCTTAGGAGCTTGGTTTGAAGAACCTTTGTGAGGATTAGGCTTTCTTAACTATAAAGAACTACATTATCTTACAGGAGCAGTTGTGGTTTAGGGATCATTACGACTATGTGTATAACAGGTGTTATATAGATAACTCTAACCTACTAAATATACACTGCTTTAGCTTAGCCCGCCTTTAGGAGTTATGTCAGGTAAGGTTTAAAGTAAGAGATATATTAGAGTGTATAATTGACTTAAGCTGATTTACGATAGGATTTTGTCCTTCTTATTGGATGGAAGGATGGCGAACCCGAGCTTAGACTAAAGGTCTGAAGAAAGGAATGTAAAGGAAAGGATATTAATCAGTAAGTTATATATAGTTTTAAATGTTTAGTAGCCTTTTAACCTTTAAATTAGGCTGGAATATATAATGCCTGAAAAAATATTATTAAAATTTGGCCCACTACCTTTATATACGTAACTAATGCTATTTTAGCTAGTTAATATCATTTTATCTAAAGCGATTAAAGGAAATCCTACCCTGGAAGAAGTACTTGCGACTACACCTCCTTTAACCGGCTAAAATCACTGGGTTTTATAGTGGGAGGAGAGTAAAATGGATTAAGTAGTATTCCCAGAGTAGACCACCTGCGGGTTTAAAGAGAAGAATTAAAGCCTGGCTAGCTGGTCTTATCAAATGTCTGCTTGGGTAATTTGTGTAAGATTTCCTGACAGTGTAGGCTTATATTACGCACGTTAGGAGGTTCTTGTTAAAACTAACAGTGAGATAACTATACACTAGCGCCGAGAATAGCTAACTAACTTAACCTAGACAGTGGCTACTTAGTAGAGCAGGTTTTAAAGTTTGCTAACTAATAAAACTCTTCAGTTCTTCATAGGAACTATTTAAGCATAATGAATACAGTTGATAGTACTGTAACCTATCTTAGTATAGATATTTAGTATAATCTTACAGAAGACTTTTACTTAGCGATTATAAGATGGAATAGCGATCTGCCTCTTAAACTCCCGGTTAGGGGAAGGGTAGAGTTAAAGTAATAATAGGAATACGTTACTTTTAAACACTTAATTAAGAGTCTCTCCCTCTAAATCAATGATAAGAATACCTTAGAGGAGGCACGCTAACGGCTTAAGGACAAGTGGAATCTAGTGTATAGTAAACGGTAAAGACTGGAGAAGAATAAACTCTGTGAATACTAGCAAAACTAGCTAATTATGTACCTAATTAAGCGTAAGGCTTATAAGGAGAATAATTAGTGCTGCGACTACTTTCTTTAAGTTCTCTATATAATACCGGAGTGTAAGTGCCTATTTCACACACTCTCTCTAAGAGTGCTACTTTAGAGCCTGTAGGGAATTTCCACTCTCTGTGATCTTATTACTCTCTAGATAAGCGATTACCGTGTTACTTATTAGGATGTACTTAAACTTAAATACGGCTGCTGCTTAATTCCGTCTTATAATACAGATATATAGAGGTAAGAAATAATTCCATATGTTAAAAAAGAGCGTTACAGCTAATTATCCATTTAGATAAACATAATATCCCTGTGATAAAGAGATGGGACTACATGTACCGCTACTCTGAAAAGTTTTATAAGAAGAACTGCAGGTTTACTTAATTCTACTTTCTATACAGCTGCTAGATAATAAACTAGAAGGCTTAGTTATGCTATTACCAGAACTATATTAATAAACATCAGGTTCCATTCCACTATAACCCAGTTTTCTTCCGTTAAGCCGTCACCTATGTAAGATATTATCTAATTCACCTCAGGTAGATAGACCTTCTAACAGATATATAAATATAGCAGTACCTAGACACTTATACCTAGAAACATTATATCTCCTAATACGTATCAGCTTATATCAATACTAGAGTTAAGTTAATTAGCATTATATATCCTTACCCGGAATGTCCTCACTTATTTAAATCGGGTCAAGACCTTCAAAACCACCTTAAGGATATCTACAGTATTAAAATATTTACATAGATAAAGCGTAAGTTAAGCCCTAAAGACTATTAAGATAGAAAATTCAAGTCATATCGCCTAGTTAAAAGGACACAAACTACACTTCTAGCAGACCATAATACAGATCCTGTCTATGCTTTAACGGATTTAAGTAATACTAATTAAACTAACCTCTCTATATTAGATTTCAAACTAAGCCTAATAAACCTTTACTGGACCCCTTTGCTGCTAAGCAGTTCCACATTACCTCGATTTAGTGATAAGGACAGTCTTTGGGATTAGCGAGATAACTCTTCAGATGCCCTTATTAAATTATCTTCTTAACTAGATAATCCAGGTCTAAAGTATCTTAATGGCGAAGACTACTACTTTCCTAACATACCATCACCTATCATTACCGACATCCCTGCTAGGCTGGAATCTCAGAGCTCTAACTTATCACCAGCATTCCTCTTAAAAAGTTATAAAGAATCATTACCTAACTTACTAATATGGTTAATTAATCTAGAGCTGCGGGAACTTAATAATTACTAACCCTACCGCTTACTTTAGGTTAGCGCTCTGGGCTCTAGCCTAGATCTAACACAAGTTACACAAACCATTAGAGCCAAGACTAAGATAATAAAGAACACTTAACTGCATGTTTTTAAAAGCATATAAGTAATCGACCTAAAGGCTGTTATAGAAGAAACATTGCACTATAATAGGTAACGTTATAAACGTGCTTATAATACCTTTAAAACTCCTAAGGGTAGCTTAGAAGGTTACTATACAGTTAAATACTTACTTAATAAATGGAAAGGCTAGTTTTATGTTAAATGGGGTAATAGAAGCTGTAGTTAGCAGCTTTAGGGAAACATTCTTAATTACAGACTTATTAATAATGTTAAGAGGAACTATAAAGGGCTAAGGCCTGGTATGGAAATCTTACGCAGCCGTCGTGCAAAAGGGAAAAAGTTATAATACTATATCCATTTTAAGGGCTATCTGTCTAAGGAGGATGTTTAGGTAATGGAGAAGCTTCTAAGCCCTAAACTAATTGAAAATTATAAGATACTGTAAAATTAGATCGTCGAAGCTGGATATTATAATATACTTCTATTCAGACATTTCTTATTAAAAATTTCTATTTATAATGCTATTAGGAATATGTTATATACTTAAAATCTTGTAATGGTTTAAGTTACAGCTGTTTAATAATGTTACTTCTTCTCCCTTACGTCGCTTTCCAGCATTAGTCTTAAAGCCTTTATTATAGTTAGTATATGTATGCAACTTAGTAGTGAACAAGCGCAGAAAAACACACACACATAAAGAAAAAGGTCAGTGGCCTACGGCCACTGTAGGTGCTATAAGCAGTGGGAGGCAAAAGGGTCGTTGATTCTTAAAAGCTTATGGAGTGCCCTTAGTGGGTCCCTGGGGTTTATGCTTAACCAGCTTAAAACCTTCTGTGGTTTCGTAGCTTCTTCCTTTTCTGTATATGTAATATAACACTATCTTACGTGCCACTTCACACCTTCGTTATAGAAAGCTAGATACAGGGCCGTGGGCAAAGAAATATTTTGCTGTGGGTGGAGCCAGTAAAATTAAGGGTTTAGGGTCCTATAACAGCTACCCCAGCACCACGGTGCTGGTGCTGTGCCGGTGATACGGCGCTGCGGAGCCAGCGCTGGCGCGCCCTAAGTCAGTGGCAATGCGTATATTTAGAGCCGACTGCTTCAGTTCAGTATCTTAGGACTCTATCTTTTCTAATAGTGATAGAGACTTGGGCTTGAGGCTTGAATTGGTGTGAAACCCGAGGTGTGGAAGTGTAGAGACTTTAAAAGCAGTAAACCAGAAAACAGTGTGCCGAACAGTTCAGGTAAGCGGTGAGTTGAGAAAACGGCAAGCTGTATAATTTAAGTAAGCAGTAAGCTAGAAAACAGCAAGCTGCGGTAAATGGAAAAATGGTAAGCTATACAAGTTAAGCAAGCGGTGTGCCCTTAAGCGGTAAGAGTAATTTACCTGGTCGCTTCCAGGTAGAGCCTAGATTATGGCCCTCGCTTTATCCTAGACCGATTTCTTAGCCTAGTTGGACTATAATAATTTTAGGTCTTCCAAATTTATAATGATAGCTAGAAACTTGGACTTAGGCTTTACATTTTCAATTTAAATGTAAACTAACACCTATCTAATTAGTACTCTGTTCATAGTCTTATCTAGGTAAATTCGGTTAATAAATGGCATTAACGTGAAGAAGTAATACTGAAAGACAGCAGGGAAGGGATAAATGCCGTAAAAAGCTTTCAGAACATATTCGTATAGATAATACATAACCGCTAACTCCTAATACGTTGCTAACATTAGCTAGGCCAGAGGCTGGGCATTAGAATAAAGCCGATTAAAGTCTGTCTTAAGCCTTATATAAAAGACCTATATACTTAGAAAGTTCTGCTAAGCAAAGAGGAGTTTTTCTCGAAGATATTTACTATAAACTTAAGTAATCATTCCATTAGCACGTACCGAATTCTTTACTAAGAGGTTAGAAAAAGTTTCAAAGCTGTACCTTCTAATTTAAAGTTTGTAATATTAGATACTATTACCACTGTAAGTAAAGTGTTTCGTTATTTAATATAGTATATTATTAACGTTATTTAGCTGTTTATTACAGAACCCAGTTTTTAGATAACAATTAATAAGCTTAAAGAAGAAAACTCGAAACTTCTTTAAGAGGTTTATTATCTAAAGATTAATAACAATGCAGAATTAAAACGAAAAGAGCTTCTAAAAACAGAAAACCATTACCTTCACCTAAGTCATTAGTAGCTTTAGTTATAATTACAAAATTACTCATATACTGTGGATTATCTCAGAAACATTATATCTAAGTATATTATCAGGTTAGATAAAGTATTACCTATATTAGAGGACTTGAAAAAGGAAGTAATGATAAAGACTCCTAGCATAAAGATGTAACAAAATTAAATACATTCTTATAAATTTAACTATAATACATAAAAATAGCTAATATACCTTCTTACCGCATAATTTAAACATTCTATAGTTACAGGCCACGCACACGTTACTAATCTTGCAAAAGGACTTTACAGGAGGTTTATACTTCACAAGTGATCTAAGGCAATCATGGCAACAGGCCGTTACGCCCTGAAGCAACAACATCACGCCAATCACTAGGTTAGGGGTAAAGAGACAGTGACACCTGCTATGTCTAATGCTTACGACGACCCTTTTTCCCTCACTGTTCAACGTAAAGAGCCCTACTTACGCTTTACATTAGCCGAATCGTTACTTAAATACAGGGTGTAATATTTACCTTTTGTCTAATAAACTTATTTAAATCATCCGAGCTACCATTCCCTCACATTTAGGCTTCATCTTATTCTCTTCCACTTTAAATAGTTAGCTTTCTTAAGACCTCGTTTATTTTCCCTATCAATTAATAAAAATCACAATATCCGACACTACAGCGGCTATTACCCACTATAAAACTGGTGGACTTGTCACTTTTACCTAATACCGCATAAGCCGCAACTAGCGTAGAGCTGACGTTATCTAAGCGAGCAAGACAGCGGAAGTCATTAATCTCACCGATAAGGGCTTATAACTATTAGTGTCTATCTCTCTAAGTGTAAAACGCACAGCTTAAGACATTTTTATTTAATAAGCTATCTAAGAAACCTTCTAAAGAGTACAGTAAAGGTAATGAGAATTAAGAGAGCTAGGAAGCCCCATAGTATAATCGCAAGCGTAAAGAGAGTGTAACACTGGTAAGTATAATCCTTAACACTAGCTTTATTAAATAAATACTACCACTTCTTTATACATAATGCTATAAGAAGCTGAGAAGTCAGGAAGAGGGCAGCAGTCGCTATAGCAAGAAGGTTACAGCATATATTAGGACGCTTACAGGCCGTTTCTGATCTAAGAGTCTATACTCCTACAAAACACAGAGAGATAACGAGAGTAATAAAGGTAATAGAACTAATCACAGCTGAATAACAAAGAAAAACGAAAATTATATAGCCCTAACATACATTTTCATCTATATAATAAGTGCTAAAATATAAGCTTTAACACTGGGACTACACTGTGAAATAAGTAGTCTAAACTGTCTCTCTACTAAAAAGAATAAGAAAACAGAAATAGATAAATAATTACAGTTTCTCTATTATAATATATATAAAATGCTAGAAGTGTGTATCACAGCTGTTTAAAAGGGAAAAGGCAGACATTTAAGTCTCTACAAATATACCTAAAAATAGGTAGCATTCTTATATTTAGGGTTATCCTAATAAGTGGCCCAAATTTAAGACACTAAGTAACTAAAGAAAGTTATGTGGGAACTATAATATAAGGTGTTCTGTCCCGTTTAAAAGGCCGGCCTTTTATTAGTTTACGTAGGCTTATAAGTCATTTCCCTGCTTTCTATTATACACTGTATTTTACTTTTAAACTTATTTACAGTATTATTCTCCCCTGCTATATAACGCTAAGTATAACTTTAACTACGTTAACTAAGCAGCCCCAGTTTTTTCAGGACCTTATTAAGAGAGTTAATAAGTAGGGTTCCTAGACCGGCCTAGGAGACTAACTACTAATATTCTAATATTCGAGACGAAGACCTAAAATTTAAGTGGGAACTTTAACTTCCCTATCCCTATAATACTTAACCTTACAGCTATATAAACGATAATATAATTACCAAGCTTTTATAACTATTAGATAAATATATTATTAACAAAACCTGTAAATACGTTTATATTAAAGACTTTTCTAAAGGTAAAGATACTATAAAGGCAGTTAGTTAGGCTTTCCAGGAGATAACTAACACCGCTATTAAAGCTAACAAATTCGCAAACGTCTTACATAACAGGCACAGTGAAAAACATAATATCACCGGCGTAAAAAAGATTAAGTTCGAACGCTTCACAACATCCCTCCTTAGCTTAACTATAAAGGGTATATCTGTAATAGCTTATAAACGTAATCCTAACCTCAGCTTTAACTTTTAAGTTCAGCACCGCAGCCCTAATGTCTTCAGCTCTAATATACTAGACGTCACTGTTACAGGGTGCGTGCAAGCTCGCCAAAAGCCTTAGGATTCTATTATCGAAGAAGCCCAGGAGGAAGCCTCCTTTACTAAAAAGCAGTTACGTAAACACGCTACAGAAATCAAGGCGCTAACGTACTACAGGTGAATTCCAGAGACAGGGCAGCTACTTTTTAATATAATGTATAGCTACAATATGCCACTTCCAGAGGGTTTAGAACCTGTGCCGTCCTTAACAGAGGTAACTAAATTCCAGCGCATAAGCATAAAGGAGGTAATCGGAGCCATAGAGCGTGGAGAGTTCAGGCACAGTTGCAATATACTTCTCGTCAACTTCTTCATTCGGCATAACCCAGTTTCACCAGCTAAAGGGCCCTCAGTCCCCAGTACAAGAGTTAAAGGTTCTATCAATATAAAGCAAGAAGAAAGAAGCTATTCGCATCCCAGCTTAATAACAGAGTTAATTAAGAACTTTAAAGTAAAGTAATACTTAAAAACATTTTAAAAGACAAAACCTTACGTAATCTAATTAAGTCCAGCCACGTTTCTAAACGTAGAACTACCACAATACTAGAAGCATATATCTTATTATTAAGAGCCGCACCGCACTGTATAACCTAAGCCTCAGATAGTTCCACCCAATAAATCTCAGCTGTCCGTACCACCTCTTTTACGGCTTTACCGGCCTGTTTTTATCGTTTCTCTAAATAGTTTGCTAAGGAAATAAGCACCATTAATGTAATACTTAATAAGACTAAAGAGGAACCATACACTACCTAAGCGATACTCCCATAATCCAAAATACCGTAATAAAGTTCGTTGCCGCTATATCTTTTAGATAAGGGCTGGAGATTATAAGCATGTCAAAATGCTAGTCTTATATAATAGTAGCCAGCTCGAGTGAACCGAAATCACTGCTCCGTAAAGGGTAGAAACAGTGTTGACAACGGTGGCGATTAATACGCAGATAAATATATTAATAAGGGCTTTAAAGGTACCGTTAGAAGTGTCCTTGTTAGTGTCGCGATGGTCAAGTCCAGTTTGGTAGATCAATCTAAATGCGAAGACGGTGTTAACGGCGTTAAAACTAGCAATAGCTAGTGAAAGAATAGCAAAGAAGAGAACTGTAAGACAGTAAGTAATTTTATATTTAAAGCACATTATGGGTAGAAAGGTTATCGAAAAATCCTCGCAAATTAGATATCAAAGCGTATTTAGATAGTCGATAGGTGTAAGATAAGATATCCCGAAGCCTTAAGGCTATCTCTTTATATAACTCGCAAGAAATTACAGGTTTCCCGCTAAGGTAAGCGACTGTCTGCAGGTATTTGACCTCACGCTTCGACTTACGTGTCTCTTATCGGTATTGCTTCATACATTAGCCTAAATGTCTTCTCAGGAATCCCGGGCCTATAACGTATCTAATACCAGTAACGAGAGGACCCGGAAAAGGCAAGGGGCAGTAAGTAACGTACGTAGTGTGACTAAGCGGCAAGCCAGACTTGGAGTTTCAGGCACCAGGCAAAGCCTTACCAAAAACGAAAAAACGAAAAAAGATCAGTTTGGAATTTTAACATAAAGCATTAACGTTCTAAAGACAAATAGTAGTAAGAATTTATATTTTGCCAGATAAATCGTTAAATCCTCCTTATTTACCAGCTTTCTTATATCTCGATATCCTCTATCTTATCTACATCGTCCATTATTTCTTCCACTATACCTTTCAACTCATTGATACCTTCCTCTATAGAAGTTAAAATACATTCCATTTCATTCAGTATATATAAAGCGTCGTCCAATACGCCCTCCAATTCATCTAAAGCTTCCCAAGAGCTTCCTATATTTCCATATTCTCCAAAAAACCCAGAAGCTTTATCTGCCAGACCTTTTAACTAACTCAAATACGTCTGGATATCTTTATACTACTCCTAAATACTCTTTAGTATAAACTTAAAGGGGTCTGCATTTATACTTCGACGTGGCTATATCTGTCGATAAAGGTTAGCTAACAATTCTATATAAATTTACTAAAATGCTAACATGTTTCACAACTGGTCTAGCCTTTACCTGCAGTGGCTGGCTAGAATAGGTAATCTCGTAAGTTAAGCTTTGGTGGGTGCAAGGACGACGAAGAATGATAATGAGGAAGATAACAAAAAGGGGAAATAAAATATTAGAACTTATGTTTAAATCTTTACCAATCTTCAACTACTGCAGTTAGATGAGGATATAGCGGTAATTCTAGCGATAAGCTTAATGATAGAAATCGAGGTAGTGTTATTCATTCGTGACATAGGGCGATATTTATACATTTTTTGCGGTAAGGTATAGCCTTAGTAGTGGGCAACCGGCTTAAGAACAATATTTCAATAGACAAAGGTTCTTGCATAGCTTACGTTACGTTAATGCAAGATAGCTGATGAAATTAGCACTTAAAAGCAGTAGTGGGAATCCTAGCATCACTAGAACTTCCTTTCGTACTTCTTTTTTATAACCTAATATTGTTTACCTGGTGTATAACTGGTTTAACTATTGTCTCTCTCAGAGATCCGTATTATAATTTAATTCTCCCTGCCACAAAGCTGTTCATTAACCAAGCTAAGCTGTCTAAAGCAACCTAATAATAGCTTAACTGCATACAGCCAGAAATATGGGACATTACGAAGCTGTGAGGCCATCTGCCGTTATTAAGGCTTAAAAAGGGGAGGATTTACACACTAGTATGCAATATAGCACAGCCTCTAAAGCGGCAGGCCTCAGGGACGCTTACCTAGATATAGTAAACCGTATGTAGATTAGGGATCCCCGTGTAGGAAAGGTATAACGTGTTATATGTATATACAGGGGGAACATTCTCGGCGTTTATATATATAAGATTATCCTAGGCTTTTTTTCTTACTAAAGGTTAAAACGTATTAAGTCTGTTAACGCTTTTTAGAATTATGTAAATAAACTGACTTTAGACTTTAAGAACTACCTTACATAAATAAGCCTTTCTATCTGTAGGCTCTTAGGGCCTCTTGATTAAACGGGACATAATAGCTTTATATCTTAACTTTTATAAATATGCCTAAATATTAGCATCGATTTCTATATATAAGAATAGCTTAATTTTAAGACACGAAACAGTAAAGCGCCTTTACGCAATTACATGCCTTTAAGTGCTAACTAATTAAGCTACTGATTACACGATCTTAATGTATATTTTAGTCTAAATTGTTTTGCCCTAAGAGTGAAGTTAACTGTAAAATATATCCGAACAGTAAAGAGAGGGTTTTTATGAGAAATAAACACTTAGAAAAAATTCATTAAGAAAAGACTTCACACCCTATTACTTTAATTATTCTAGACGTAGAATTCCACAGCATCATCCATAAGACTAAGGCCTTCTATATCGTTAATATCTAACTCCACTATACCAACCTTAATCTAAACCATCCATTACCCTCCCTATATCTTTATCTTAAGAACCTTTTTAACTAGTAATTCCTTACTGTTTCTACTAATTTCTAAGTCTTTGGTTATAATGTTCTGGTTCACTCGTTTTATAAGAAAGGCGCTCTATTCCTGTCGGTTAAGCGTTTGAAGAAAGCATTGAACTTTAAAGCTGTATTTTACTTAAGAGTAATGTACCTAAATAGGAGACGACAGTCTAATTAGAAATAATAATTCACCATCCCTTTTAATAAAATTTTAAATAGCCCTGAACGGGGTTACTAAGCCCGTTAGGACCTCTGCTGAAATAGCTGGTGTCTGATTTTAATAAATGTTTTTAAAGCCCTCCCTTATAATTAATGAAGACTGGGGCTGAAAAGAAAACAAGGAGCTGGTCTTTATACCTTTAGATAATCCAGTTAAGGCAGGCTTAAAGGTGATAGTTTCGGCATCGTTATTCTTAATGTCCTCAGTGTTTATAATATTGTGTTTATCCGATTTTAGCCTTTATCTGTATCCAGTAGAGAAGAAATCATTAGGAAGTTTACACTTAGGTGAGAGCTTGGCCGGTTGTATGATGTATGTTTATATTCCGTTACGTTAAATCGGATAACGGTGTGGAAAATGGGCGGGGAAGTTAAATAAGCAACCAGAGAGGTTCATTAAGTAGTTCTTGGAGATAAGTCCGTTATCTTACGGATTTCCCGCTTACTAGGCCTCAATACAGTTACGGTGTATAAGATTAGCTACCTTAAGACCGCAAGGTATAATTACTTCTTAGGGAAGTGTAAGCTATAGCCTGTGAATCCACGGAGCCCCTTAAACTAAATCTGCCTTATTACGTCATCAATATATCATACCTTCTTAGCCCCAGGCGTATATCTAATTACTTGGAACGTATAGATATAAACGTAAAAGACGCGTGTACTAAGACCTATAGTGGATATAGTCCTTATATAGTAGGATCTATATATAGAAGATACCTTTTTACTAGAAGCATTTAAGTGCTTTAAATATAGAAGATTTATAAAGGGGCATAGTTAGGATTTATCTTAGAATAGTTTAACCTAGATAAGGTCTAACGCAGCTTACAGATTTCTATTAATTAGTAAAGTTATATACTAGAAGGTCGTAACTAATAAAGCAGGATGTTTATACATCTTAACAGGGGCTTATAAGCTTAATGTTAGACAGAGGGTACACGTAGACTGTAGCTGTCACTCTAAGCCCTTATAAGACTAACTATATAGCGATCCTTCATCATAAGGATAAGGGGTTGAAGGGAATATAAATAAGTATGGTATTAAGGTAGCTATAAGTCCTTTAAATTATAAAAGGGGGATTCCTCTTAAGTTTTAGCATATAAAAAACTATAACTATATTACCAAAAATCTATAACACAGATTACCGTACATCCACTATATCCACTAAATCCACCACATCTACCACATCCACCACATCCACCCTACCTTAGCATCTATGATGGCATGTAATGCCTTAACTCGTCCACTACACACCACTACTAAGTCTGACAGTGCTAGGTTCCAGCTTAACCTCTTAGATGCCTTCACACTTAACCCCGGTACGGAGGACATGTACGTTATGCCTAATAACAAATTCACCTTTAGCCCCAGACAACTTTCCAAGCTCCTAAACCCCAAGAGCCTCAGCGCCTTCTACAGTCTCGGCAGTCTAGCCAGCCTTAAGAAAGGCCTTAAGACAGACTGTAAGACAGGTCTAAGCTCTAACAAGACGATAATTAACAGTACTGTTACTTTTAAGGATATTACACTCTAGGGTACCCCGAAATACAGCGCTAACAGTAATATAGAACCCGTTCCTAATAATAATAACCCAGTTACGCTACCGCCTCCTACTAAGTACCTTACCGACACGCTATATACGAACAGGAGATACACATTTAGGGAAAACACACTACCTGAGAAAAAGAGTAAGACGTTTCTAAAGTTAACCTAGATTACGTATAACGATAAGGTCTTAATCCTGCTTACTGTAACGGCAGTTATATCGCTTACACTAGGCATCTACTAGACCGTTAGTGTTCCTTACACAGATGGAACCGTAAAGCTTAAATGGGTTAAGGGTGTGGCTATTATCGTTACCATTATTATTATTATTATAGTAGGCACGCTTAACGATTAGCAGATAGAGCACCAGTTTAACAAGCTAAACTAGAAGCATAACGACTATACCGTTAAGGTGATTCGCTCCGGAAAATCTGTTAAGATCTCTATCTTTAATATCAACGTCGGTAATATAATACACCTAAACCCTAGCAACCTGGTGCTTATAGATAGCATTTTCATCTCCAGACATAGGATTAAGTGTGACAAATCATCAGCCACAGGTGAATCCGATCTACTAAAGAAGGTCCCGGCTGATAAAATGTTTACTATCCTGTAAGAGATTGCTAAAGGAGTATTATAACCTGCACCCGACACAGGCCTCGAGAGGACTGGCGCGGGTTAAGACAGAACGTATGGCAGGACGCCAACAGGTAATGGGCGTTCCGAAGACGGTTTGTTAAGCTAGCACTCCTAGACAGGGGGTTTAATGTCACTGTAGGTCGCTATCACTATAATACATAAAGGTAAGTTTAAACAGTAAGATATAAATAAACAATTAAATATTAGCGTGAGGAGTTAGAGTCCCTTACAGTAGTTATGGGTATAATTATAACTATCTATACTAATTAATTAGGAGGTACTTTATACTTTACTTATAATGCCATAAGTGCTTGTTACGTAAGCACTTTACACTGCGTAAGCGTTTTGCCTATAAGGTTTCTCTTACTTGTGACGTAAGCACTTGGTATACTGTAAGCAGTACCTTATTAGTCGTAAGGGCTTCAGGTCTTTACACCCCTAGCCTAGTGCATCCGGACAGTGTATACCGTCTTCCTACACTGTTCTTTTAGCAGGGGATTTATTAGGCCGCCTTAGCTTAAGTGATAGCTTATAGGGTTGTTACATAATTCCCCCTCTTTAACGTTCTTTTCCTATAAAAGATTTAAAAGGTAAGCTTCTCTTTTCACTACTTTCACTATATAATAAGTGTCTAGCTTTTAGGTTTTAAAATAAGAATAGGGTAAAAGTACTAATTATTATCTAAACCTTATAACTTACACACACGCGTTTAGTGGTAAAATGTCCCCTTATTCTTTTTATAAATCTGTTATTCCCCCGCTTATTTATTAGGTTTTAAATAGGTCTGACAGTTATAACTATTACTTAAAAAGGCACCGTCCTTCCCAGTATGATACTTTTAATATAGGTGAGGTGAAGTTAAAAGCCCTTTTAGTTAAGAAGTGAGACCTTGACTTATAAGTTAAATCCGCCGTTTAGTAATTATATAAGGCTACCACTAAACTTTAAAAGGTATTAATATATTTAATACACTTTTACAAGTAATGGTCTTAACTTAAAGATTATATTATAAAGGTGTTTAGTTATAAGGTGGAACTATTAGAGTTTTAAGAAGGTGAAGAGGCTAGACTGGACGCTCCTTTTAAAGCCGTAAAGTCTTTTAATTAAGGGAACTTCCTAGCTGGATCTCCACTACATACGGTCACCTTATAACTTAATTCGTAACTTCCTTCTTTCCATAAACAAACGGCCCTTTAATGTAATAGTAACGCACTTACTTCTTAAAGTGAAAGGTTATAGGTTTAACTCTTATAAAAGTCTTCTGTCACTTTAAGTCTTTACCCCTTAAAGCTAAAGGGTTTAAGGTAACTTTTTATTATTTATTTTTCTTTTATTAACTTTCTTTCCTAATAATATTCGTTTTCATAAGGTTTACTAAAAGCTTTAAAGGCCTAGCCTCCTTATTACGTTTAAGGTCCTTATAACCTATAGTTAAGGGTTTTAATAAATGTCCTTCTATACTTATTCAGGAGTTTCTTACCGTTTCTTAAGCTTTAAGTCCCATAATGGTCTTACTCTTTAATATAGTAATTTAAATGTCAGATCTTATCTTATTCCTAGTTTTTACCATTAACTTTAGTTAGTCTAGATTCTTCCAGTAGAACTTTATAATCAGGTTTAAGTATTTAAGTTTTTTAACTAATTCCCATAAGTTACTTTCAGGGCTGTAGTTTAACTACTTAATAAGATATTTAAACGTGTTCTTTCCTTTCCGTAAATCTATAACTTCCTTAACGTTATACTTATCCTTATCAGTATAGATCTTAATCTTCTTTTCCAGGGGAACTCACTTTAGGGCAGGTTTTAGAAGTAAGATATGGAAAACCTTAATCCACACCTTTATACTAACAAGTAAGTTTAATTTATAATTAAAAGTAGCGACCTTTTTCTTAATCTAAAACAGTCTGTACCTTTTAAAGTTAAGCTTCTTACTAAGTTATTTTACATACAGGTTTTATAAAAAAAGGTAAATGTAATCCCCCTCTTAAAGAGTTAATCTCTTAACTTATTTACTATTATAATAAAGTCCTTTCTTAAGTACTAATTACTTAGTTTAATATTTATCAGCAAACTTCTTCATTTACTTACATATAAACTTAAGTTTAACTTACAGGTAATTATATAGCTTTTACATCTAGTTTACGCAGACTATAGCTTAGGGGGTGTTAGTAAATAGGCCTTAATAAAACTTAAGCTCTTTACCGTAGTTGGTGAAAAACGGTAATATACCTATTAACTTAACTAACGTTATATTATAAGTTATTTATACTGTTAGTAACAGTTTAAGCTCATTATCTTATTTAAAGTTAATATAAGCCTGGAGATACGTTATAAGTATCTAATTAATTTACTTTATTTAATTATCTATTTATAAGTAAAATACTGTTAAAAGCTTACTTTTCACACTTATTCTTTATATTAATCCTTACTAGAACTTTAACATAATTAGCTTATCTTGATCCGTAACGATATTATCTAGCTAAAGGTATTATAAAACTACCTCTTTCTTAAAGATATAAGTAAATTATTTAACAGTTATATCCTTTAAGGTTAGTAAGAAGTAAGCTTATTTCGTTAATCTGTTAACTATTATAAGGACTTAATTATAAGTAACTCCTATAGTAAGGTCCCTAGACTCTAAGATCCTAATAATGAAGTTACATAAGACAGAACTTTATAATACCTATAATACAGGAAGTAGTTTAAAAAGCCTATAAGGCTTATAACGTTAATTCTACTTTTAATAGCAGATATTATAGTTATTAACCACTTCCTTAACCAGCTTTTTTATTCCTAGGAAAGTGTATGTTTACTAAGCCTATATAAGAGTTTTAACCCAGCCTATATGCCCTTTAAGTTAAGACTTATAAACTTACTAAATATACTCCTTCTATTTATTTAAGTTATAAATATACAGTTTCTCTTAATATTAAAGCCTTACTCCTGGTTTAGGCGTGCCGTTTACACCTTTTAACAGTTATTCCAGCTAATAACTAGTTTCGTTATAATTTAAATACATTAAGCACTCTTTTTTACAATCTTATAAATACCTTAAGAAGTCTCCTAAAGGGTACTTATACTTATAAGTTCCTTCCGCTAACCTTTTTACTTAAAAGTCCTACTATTACTAATAGATATTATACTTTATTTATAAATTTATACAGACGTTAATAATTTATTCTAACATCCAGTTATCTAACATTTAAGGCGTATATTTTAATATACTATTCTCTGCTTTATTAAATATTATAATAAAGATTAAGATTAGATTAATATCCTTATAATCCTATCTCTAACTAAGAGTATTAACTTACTTATTATCTTTTCCTTTAACGTGGTGAATCTGGAAGTGGAATGGGGTTATTAACTCTACTTACCGTACTTACTGTAGGTTAAGTTCCTTTATTAAGAAGTACTAAAGGTTATTATAGTTTAAAAAGACCTAGATTAATTCCTCTATACCGCTTAAGTATAATACCTACTTAGTAAAACACTGAATAATTACTATTAGTTCTTTATTATAAATCGGGTATTATAAAACTAGGTTATAGATCCCTTTTAATAAAAGGCAATTAGGTAGCGTTTTCTATTGTCTTGGACTTAACTAAGTTCTCTATTAATTACAAACTCTAAGAAGTCCGTTTTAACTTAAAATGGTTTTAAAAAGTTAGGGAGAGCTAAGACTAGTGCTGTAATAAAGGTATACTTAAGGTCTTTAAACGCCTTCTACTATCTATTAGTTTACTTAAATGGTTTACCTATCCCTGTAAGCTTATATAATGGTTTTGTAATTTTAGTAAAATACTTAATAAAGTATTAATAAAAGTTTATAAAGCCGATAAAAGCTTATAATTTAATTTAGTTCTTTAAAGTAAGCTAGTCCTTAATTGCCTTTATTTTCTCCTTTTACATTTTAAGCTTTCTGGGGGTTATTTTAAACCTTAAATAGTTTAATTCTTAAACATAAAAGTGACTCTTTTCTAGGTTTACTGTCAGCTTTACTTTTTTAAGAGCTGTTAAAACTTATTACATATATTTTTAATGTTCTTTTAAAGTTTTAGAATAGATTAAAACGTTGTTTAAATATATAAAGATAAACTTGTTAAGGAAGGGGCAGAGAACACTATTAATAAGGCCTTAAAAAGTCATAAGGGCGTTTATTAATCCTATTAGCATGACACGATACTAGTAATACCCGTTATAAGTCTGGAAAGCTATCTTATATTCGTCTTTTTCCTTTACTTTAACGTAGTTAAATCTTATAGGGAAATTAAGGCTAAAGAACTAGTTTACCTTAATAATTTATTCTTACATTTTTATAATAAATAGTAACAGGTAACAATTCTTAATTATATCCTTATTTAATATTTAATAGTTAATAACTATATGTAATTTACTATCTCCCTTTCTTAAGACGAATAGTATTAGGTACCTTATTAGGGACTGGGACTTTATAATAAACCTGTTCTTTAGATTTTTATTAACGTACTCCTTTAAGGCTTTAACCTGTTAGGGGTTTAAGTAGTAGGGCTAGAAGCTGTGAAGTTTCGCTCTTAATTTCAGCTTAATTTCGTGATCTTACAGTTTATAATCTGGTAATTATAATATCTTTTTTTAAAACAGGGTAAACTTCCTATACTCCGTGGGTACTTTAAATAAGTTAACTTCTTCGCTTATTTATGGATTAGCTTTTTACTTTCCTCTACCTTTTAAATTATTATTTAAACAGTGTAGTAAACCTTTTAATCCTTTAACTGTCTTAGTAAACCTAACCTAAACTATATTTAGTTTTAAGGGTTTAACGTGCTTTTAAGTGTTTTATATATCTCTAAAGCAGTTTAGTGCCTTTTTAACTTCCTTTAAACGGTAATTATTATTAGGGGACTTACTAAAGGTAAGGTAGCTACTCCTTTAATTAATTATAAGGTTATACTTTTCTAGCTAGGGTAGATTTAAGATTATATTATACCCTGTAACTTGTGTAACGTTAAAATCCACTTATTATTTATTCCTATCTACTTTAATTAAGAGTAGTAAGTAGTGGGTAATTTTACTGTTATTATACTGGTATAGGCCTCCTTCTTTATTTTAGATGGGAATAGCCTTTTTATACTCTTAGTTAGGGAGTTTCCTTTAGTTAATTAATAATAGGTAAACTAGGTTAAAAACACTCCTGTTATTAATCACTACTCTTACCTTAAACGGCCTCCCTCTTCTATTTATTAAATTAATATTATCAGAGTAATACTTATACTCCTTTAACATTTAAGTTATAATAACTATTTATCCTTAAGGTCTTATCTAGCCTAACTTTTAAATACCTCTTCTTCGTTTTAAGGTTTTTACTAGCTAGCGAATTATTAGTTTCTAGCCCTTCTAAAGGGCCTGCAGCCTTTTCCTAATTCCTTCTAGAAAAACAGGCAGCTTTAATAGACCTAGTGATTAACCCTTCTTAGGTTTTTACACCTTAGCGTCTAGTTAACTTTAAACGGTTTAATATTTTTAAAGTCTTTAATAAGTTTATGGTACACTTTATAAGACTAGATTACAGTAATGTCTTTTTACTTTTAAATCTATTAGTAATCCTTTTATTTTTACCACTCCTTTACCTTTCCTTTAAGGTATAATAAACACGTTATAACTAGGTAGTTATTAAGTACCCCTCCTCACCAGCACGTGGTAAGAGCCTAATTAACTATAGTGACCTTCCGTTCATTACTAGACTCTTTTATTAGGGAGTAGGAGATTTAATAATAGGTTAGTTCCAACTCCACCCTTATAATGGTATAATCCTATCTTTATACGCTAGGGAAATGGTTATAAAGGGCCTTAAGTTTATAATATTAGTTAAAAGTATAGTTATTATACATATAGTTAATCTACAGTATGTCTTTATAATTAGGGTGATTAATATTAATTACAGGTACTGTAGTTATAGAATACAGAACGGGTAAAGTAGTACACTTCTCTTTTTCTTCCTCTACTTGCCTCTAGGTTTATTATTTCTCCTAAACCTCTTCCCAGAACTTAAATAGTAATAACCTAGCTTATTTTTCTATAAAGTAGCCCTTTTAATAAGTTAATATTTAAGCTGATTAGTAAAGCGCATTTTATTATAAAGTTACAGTCTAATTTCTACTACTTTACCTTTAAACGTCACTGTAAGGCTTTTAACTTACAGGTCCTCTACTTTACTTATTAACTTTTAATGTTTTTCCTTCAGCTCTTAAATCTTTTACTAATATGCTTACTTAATGCCTTCTTAGGGGACCCTTAAGGTGCTGGTCTAAAGTATATTAACTTTAATGTAAGGCAGCTATTTAAGCTGTCCTTCTTTTAGGGAAGTGAGGGTGCTAATCCATTTAGTATACTTAAAGTGTTTAAAAGTCTTAAGAGGTACAGTTAAGAAGAATTTCCGTTTTTTTAACTTAACTCTTTTTACTTACTTTTTTTCACCTTTTAAGGCTTATTTCACTGCTTAGGTGGCCTGGAGGGCTAATTCTTTAACTCCCTTAACTATTTTAGTAAAGTTTAAGTTAAGGTCCTTCTTAGACTTCCTTAATTCCTAGGCTTACAGGGTAAGGTTTTTAAAGCCTGTAACCGCTAACTGGAATATCTTTTCCTAAAGTTAGTCTTCTATAACCTACACCTTTAATAGTTTTAAGTTTCCACCTTAAAGTCGGTCTTTTACAACCTACACCTTTATAGTTAACTTTTTTAAAACACCTTTAAAGACTAAGTACATTACATCCTGGGGTTCCTCTTCTTCTTCTTTATCTCCTAAATTACACTTATTTATTTAAGTGCAGTCTTCTTTATTACCTATTATTCTAATATAAATGTCTCTAAAGTTAAACTTAACGTGTTTTCCTCCTTTTAAAACTGGTTTCTAATTAACTTACTTTAATAATAAGCATTATTATACTATATAGCCTTTCTTATTATAATTAAAGCATTAGACCTGTAATAAGTCCTTAAGCTACTTTTATTACTGTTATCGTTAAGGCTTATTATAATTAGGCTGATTCTAATAGTTTACTATACTAATATCTATTAACTTAAGATAGTAACTTATTACAGTTAACTAGTTCCCCTTCTTAGGTTTACTTAGTTAATAAAAGGTCTGTTCCTTTTAAAAGTTCTTCTAATAATAGTGATTATAATATTAATTATCAGCCTTAATAACTATCTTAACTAACTTTTAAAGACAGTTTAGTTAATCTTTTTAATAAAGGTCTTTAGTAATATACTCCTTTAAACCACTTTAAAACAGTATTACTAAAGCCTTTTAACTAAGCTTAATTTTTATTACTTTCAGTTTAAAACGCATAAAGAACTTAAGGACTAAAGACGTTTATCTTAAGGTTATAAAGCATTACTTAACCTACCTTAAGGTGTTTAATTCTTTAAATTTAATTTAAAGTTAGTTAATAAAGACGTTAAAATCATTAAAAAGGGCCTAAGTCTCAGGGGCCTCCTTATACACTCTGTCCACAGAAAGGTTATTAATTATCTTTATATAAGGTTTATATTAGTAAATAGCTACTTTATCTAATAAAGCTCTAACAAACCTAACCTTTCCTTCTTCCTTAAAGAACTGTTTATCGTAATAAGTAATATAACTTTAAAGCTAGGTTACCTATGACTCTAGTTATATAACGTCTCCCTTAAAGCGTAATAATAAGGGGAGCTTTACTTATTTCTTTTATAAACCCTTAAGGTTATTATTCTCCAGCTTAATAGTATTAAGTTAAGTTTAAAGTTTCTTAATAAAACTAATACGGCTTTTAATATCTTTAGGGAAAGCTTTATTAAGTTCCTTAACTAATCCCTACTAGTTAAGGTTTAACTTTTTAAGACGTATAACTAGCTTATTAATAGTGGGGAGCTAAGGTTAAGCTTAAGCCTTTTTAGGCTCCTTTTCTTTTCTAGAGGTTAATATATTAGTAATAGGAGGGAGGTAATGTTTAGGAGTTTAATAAATAGCGTTTAAAACTGTAACGTTAATATCGTATTACAACTTACACCTAACACAGGCCTTAAAAGGACTGGTGCAGGTTAAGACAGAACGTATAACAAGACACTAACAGGTAATAGGCGTTTTAAAGACAGTTTATTAAGTTAACACTTTTAAATAGGGGGTTTAATATTATTATAAGTCGCTATTACTATAATATATAAAGGTGAGTTTAAACAGTAGGATATAAATGAATAATTAAATACTAATATAAGGAATTAAAGTCCCTTATAGTGGTTATAAGTATAATTATAACTATCTATATTAATTAACTAAAAGGTACTTTATACCTTACTTATGGCGCTGCAAGTGCTTATTATGCAAGCACTTTACACTACGTAAGTGTTCTGCTTATAAGGTTTCTCTTACTCGTGACGCAAGCACTCAGCATGCTGCGAGCAGCACCTCATTGGTAGTAGGGGCTTCGGGTCTTTGCACCCCTGGCCCAGTGCATCTGGACGGTGTACACCGTCTTCCTGCACTGTTCCTTCTGCGGGGGATTCGTCGGGCCGCCCCGGCCCAAGTGACGGCTTGCAGGGTCGTCACAGGCAGGACGATCGCGTTTACTCCATACCATAAAATAATCGAGCTCTAGGATATAGCAACAGGCTATAAGCAGACGCTTAAGGGGCATAACGATCAGGTTAGCGCCATAACCTTCTCACCGGACGGCAAGATGGTTGCGTTAAGTTTAAACGAACGATGAGACAATCCGGCTCTGGCATGCAGCGACCGGCGCGCACCAGTGGACAATTAAAATGCATTTCGATCAGGTTAACGCTATAGCCTTCTCACCAGACGGCAAGACGGTTGCGTCAGGTTCACACGATCGCACAATCCGGCTCTGGGATATAATGACAGGCGCGCATAAGCAGACGCTTTAGGGGCATAGCAGTTCGATCAACGCTGTAGCCTTCCCAGGCGCTTCCGGGTCTTCGAATGTTTCGGACACTTCTACTAAGCCGTCAGCTACTGTCTTCTCAGTCGATGACGATTGGATCACTCGAGATGGAAAAAAGCTTCTCTGGCTTCCTCCAGATTACCGCGCACAATGCGTATCGGTACACAAGCACTTGATGGTCTTGGGACACAAGTCGGGGGAAGTTACATTCCTAAACTTCTCTTCTGACTGAAATACGGCGCAACCGAGACAGCAACTAGACTAGATACGACGGATAGAACCTCCTATGGCTACCCTCGGAGAAGGAGGCTGTCGGCATTAAGAGCAGTAGCAATATTCGAAATGGCGATAGCGATCGGCTGTCCGTTAGGCCGCGTCTTGTTCTCCCCTTTCTCATGCAACCCAATCTATTATTCCCCCTCTCTTTGTTTTCTCATAGCGTGCCACAGGAAGGGTGTGGGATGGATGGTTGTCTTATAGATTCGTATGATACTCAGCAAATTTGAACACCTTCGATAATTCGCAAGTGCTATTCGCCAGATAAAGCGTGGGGCGACTTGAACAACCAAGCATAACGGCCGTTGTCAGAGGCGCCGGGCGGCGCGGAGGGAAGGTCGAGGGCGTGTGCCAAAGGTGGCAAGAGCGACGCGCTGGCTACAACAGAGTGAGGCAGTTGATGTTGGAAAATTTCGAGCGTTGCATGTCAAAGTGGGGTGAGGCGGCTCACCTTCGGCCTCGATGTTGGCGCTGTCCCTCCTGATTCAAGTCATTTTCGGCGCCAGCTCCGACTAAATTATTATACATGAAACGGATCATCTCGTATCGAAACATGTGAGGTTGTTTTGCTAGCTGCTCAAACAATGCGTCGCGTATTGAAGAGGGAAGGGGTGGGGGGAACTCGTCGTGGTTTCGAATCGTCGGAGTCGCGATCGGATTCTGCGGACTGCGCGCTTACTGCACTCGACGGTTTCGGCTATCGCGTCATTAGGTAATTCACGGAGTATCATAGCATAGATCTATTCACGTTAGGACGGAGCGAGTTGTAGAGCTATGAGGTGTGGTGCCGTTGTAACTTTATCGGCGTGAAGGGGTTCGCTTCTTAAGCCAGTTGAGGGGTTATTAAGTCTGAATCATAGCTTAAGCCACAGTCAGTGTAGCTGGAACCCACTGAGGCTGGAGCCGTCCATATCGCAGCGCCACCGAAGCAGCGATCCATCGTCACTGCAATTTTAGCCGCGCACGAGCTGTTTCAGTTCAGGCCAAAGCCACGGCCTTCTTTAAGCTGCCATGAAGTTGCAAAGCGCTGATCAGTCAATCCCTTGCCTTTGCACTGCAATTTAAGCATCTAAGACCGATTATCTACGCGAGCGCCCGTCCGATCCGGCCACCCGAGTTAAAGCCGCCGCACAGTGACGATTCGCGACTATTCCCTCCCCACGCGACTTAACCGCAGAGACATTCCGACTCGATCGACGAGTTCCGAGCCGGCGTGCCCCCCCGAATGGCTCTGTTAGCCCCGGCGGCGTCGGCAAGCGACAAATGACCGCCTAGTCTGTCCCCCTCAGGCCCGCTGTAGGACAGCCTACGTGGAGTCGGGGTCCACGTCGGTACACAGGTACTCGCTCAACCGCTTTGCGACGATCGCGGAACCAATATCCCACGGCTTGGCGGACGATATGTTGTATAACGACTGGAATAACAAATAGATGATCTCAGCAACGCTAGTGACCGCAAGGTGCTCGAATGCCGTGCGGCAACGGCGGCGCAACGGGCAGCCACTAGGACGCACGTACCACTGTCGAAACGGATCGATTCGCCCAGACACGGAATAAGCGCACGACAGAGGGCGGCAGCAACACCATCGAAATGCCTGCGGGGATGCTGTCCGAAGTATGGATGCCCTTTACGCAAAGAAGGGCTATATGCACTGCTGAAAAGTACAAATTGCGGAAACGCTGCTTAGCAAACGGAGGAGGCTCGTGGGAAGAAGCTAGAAAAGTAAGATATGGCGGCTCTAGCCAGGACACCTATCTTACCCTAGTGCTCTTCGATCGAGGTGATGGAAGGAGGTGAGAGCTAGAGGATGGAAAGCAAGCCCGATGGGAGGATGCCGAGACGCTAGGGTATAGGTGATGCAGACTTGGAGACTAAGCTTAGGGCTAATCATCTTAACACGTTGTAAATATGTACGTACAGTTCAGCACAGCGTAGCTTTCACTAGAAAGCTTAAGGTCGACACTTAGTTTACCTGTAGGAGTACCGATCGCATGGGAGGGACTGTATCTAGACGAAGCAAATGTATGTCTGCCGCAAAGCATCTTGGTAGGCTGTAATACTTATCCACTATTGATAACCGGAGTCCTATATTATAGCTAGAATACATTTTGTAGTTTCCGTTAATAAGAAATCAGCAGAGTTTGTAGATTCTATTACTATAAGGTATAATGCATATTATACAGCTATCGGGTTGTCTACACTAGTCATCGACCGATTTTCTTATAGGGCCGAGCCGCTTAACAGTCGATTACCGGAAGTGGCTACAGCACCGTCCCCGCCATCGGCTGCCGCTAATCTTAGAGCCGCAGCTGCAGCCTAGTTTTAGGATCCACTTATACTAGGTACGGAGCCTACAGCAGCGCACTATGTCAGCTGTAATCCGGGACTATGTAGCCCGTACGGAGAAAGACTAAACATCGAAATCATAGATACAGGAGGGACTGTGCTGACGAGCAGCCCACTAAAGGAAGCCTGGAGGAACTCTCCAGATGCCATTATCTAAACGTGCTTTCACGCGATTTCGCGACTTGCTGGGCGCTTGCCGCAAAGCTGTATTTCAGCCCTGCTATGTTTTTGAAGGGTTACGTACGAGTTCACACTGTGTAAGATCCCAAAGCGGTAATGAGTTGGCCCGTGCTTCTTAGTCCTGGAGCGCTTCCTTTCTCTCCTTACAGGAGGGACCGTGCCGGCAAGCGGCCCGCTAAAGGAAGCCTGGAGGAACGGTCCTGGTGTTGTTTAGTAGAAAATTAGAGGATGTAGGGCTAGGAGATCCGACCCCTGCAGCAGTGGAACTTGCCGCACCTCTCTATACCTTTTCCGGCTGCTGTTAAGCCTTATCAGCAAATGATGCTAACTGATTGGCTATACGGTCCAGATTAATGTGGGCTAGCGATAAGCCCATCTTATTTAAGTGTAAGAATCGTCGATGTGGCTTAAGGCAAAACTCCGCCATCTGCTTTCTCTGGAGTTTTCCCCAAGTGGCTACAGTTTATGTATGCTGTCGCCACACCTTCCAACAGGAGCTACCTATCTTCAGGTTGGCAACGCTTAGAATGATTACGAAGTTAAGGCGTATTGTAGAAGACTCTGGAACATTATAACAATTATAAATTAAAGGAGCCGCCTGGACCCCTCCCGTGGCACGCTATGATAGAAGAAAATGAGAAAGAAAAAATGAGAGGAAGAAAGGATATCAGCACTGCCTGCTTGCCGGGAACGTCATAATAAGGACATGTCCCGACGAACAGCCAATTGCAACCGTTAATGCCGTTATGGCCGAACATTCCAGCCGGCATCCCGGAGGTAGCCACAGCTAGTTCTCTGAGCTCCTTGTAATCCACCTGCAGTCCGAGGATATACTATAATATTGCTGAAAAGGATCTTTCGCATCGCCTGACCAGGAAGCAAGAGACCAACGGGGAGGTAGGCCGTCATGAGGGAGGGCGCACGCACGAGGATCTCGCCTTCGGCGTCGAGACGGCAGATCGCAGCGGAGCCGTCGACAGGGACGATTTTAAGTTCGACGCCCCAGTGGGGACGGCCGGTGTCGCCGGCGTCAGCGTGCATAGCGGCTTCGGAGTAGCCGCGCTAGAGGGAGGTAGAGCAGGTTTCGGAGAGGCCGTAGCTAAGGCGGACGTGGAAGCCGCAGCGTTTGTAGACTTCGACGACGACTCCGTGGCTAAGGGAGGTGCCGCCGGTGACGGTGGTGACGACGGCGCTAAAGGCGTTACGGCCGTTAGCGTCGCGGCAGGCGTAGGGCTTGACGTTAGGGGCTTTAGCGAGCATAACGGCGATAGGGGGCGCTATGTGGAGGTAAGTGACGCGGCGGTAGGGGATGGCAGTTAGTATACCGTCAAGGCTAAAGGCGGGTATGGTGTAAACCGTGGCGCTGGTGCAAAGGGAGAGGAGCATAACGTTAAGGAGGCCGAAGACGTGGTAAAAGGGCACGTAGCTGAGCTAGCGTTAGTGTTGAGAATTGTAGAAGTCGGCGTCGTGCTAAAGGGAACCGGTGGAGAAGTTAAGGGTGTGATGGGAAAGGAGGACGCCCTTAAAGCAGCCAGAGGTGCTGGAGGACCAGAGGAGTACAGTGGTGTAGTTCGGGGCGTCCTTATCGGTAAAGTGGACTTAAAAGCAGGGCTTAGCGGTGAGGAGATGCTTCTAGTCTTTTGTGCTAAGGTTTGTCGACTTTTTAGCGATGGGCAAAGGGTACTAGTCCTTAGTGTCGACAGTGTAAATTAGCACCTTAAAGAAGTAGGTAACATCTTCTTACGTTTTAATTACCCCGCGTATTGCCTTTAAGGTGGCCGTAGCTGTAATAATGACTTTTAGTTGTGCATTCTGTAAGATCCACGCGATCTTGTCGCTTATAAGTGCTGGTAACACCAATGTAGCTATCAGTCCCAATATAAATATGCTAAGTAGGATTAAGGTAATCAGCAGGCTGTTTAGCAGCTGGATCAGTACAACCGGGGCGATTTTGGGTCTGCCCAGACAGGTCGGGGTTAGTGGGAGCTTATAGATCGCGTTAGGGTTAAGCCCAAGCCCCAAAAGCCCTGAAGCGACTGCCTATAAATCTTACGCTATTTGTCCGTATGTAAGTGCCCGGTTGGATTTGTTATCGACGAAAATCGGCCTGCTGTCCTCGATCTGCGGCACCTGCTTGTGACGACCCTGCAGGCCGTCACTTGGGCCGAAGCGGCCCGACGGATCCCCCGCAGAAGGAACAGTGTAAGAAGACAGTACGCACAGTACTGCGCACTGGGCCAGGGGTGTAAAGACCCGAAGCCCTTACGACCAACCAGCATCTGCTTAGTCTTAACAGGAGTGCTCACCTACTAAGCATCTGTAAAACCTCTAAGTAGAAGGTGCTTAGTAGCAGGATACTTAGTTCCTCACTAAGTAACAGGCTACTAAGTAAGGTATAAGGTACCTTTAGCTAGTTAATATAGATAGTTATAATTATACCTATAACCACTGTAAGGGACTCTAATTCCTCACGCTAATATTTAATTATTTATTTATATCTTACTATTTAAACTTACCTTTATATATTATAGTAATAACGATTTACAGTAACATTAAACCCTTATTTAAAAGTACTAGCTTAATAAGCTGTCTTTAGAACGCCCTTTACCTGTTAATGTCCTGTTATATATTCTGTCTTAACTTACACTAGTCCTTTTAAGGCCTATATTAAATACAGGTTATAATACGATATTAATGTCTTAGTTTTAAACACTGTTTATTAAATTCTTAGATATTATCTCCCTCCCATTACTAATATGTCAACTTTTAAAAAAGGTAAGGAGCTTAAGGAAGTGTAAGCTTAACCTTAGCTCTTTACTGTCGATAAGTTAACTACACGCTTTAAAGAATTAAACTTTAATTAGTAAGGACTGGTTAAGGAGCTTAATAAAGCCTTCCCTAAAGATATTAAAAGCTGTATCAGCTTTATTAAAAAACTCTAAGCCTAACTTAATACTATTAAGCTAGAAAATAATAACCTTAAAGGCTTATAAAAAGAAATAAGTAAAGCTCCCCTTATTATCGCGCTTTAAAAGAGACTTTACATAATTAAAGTCTTAAATAGCTTAGCTTTAAAGCTATATCACTTATTATAATAAACAGTTCTTTAAAAAAGAAGGAAAAGTTAGGTTTATAAGAGCTTTATTAAATAAAGTAGTTACTTATTAATATAAACCTTATACAAAGATAATTAACGACTTTTTTATAAACAGAGCGTGAAAGGAAGCTCTTAAAACTTAAGCCCTTTTTAATAACTTTAACGTTTTTATTAACTAACTCTAGACTGAGTTTAGAGAACTAAACATATTAAAACAGGCTAAATAACACCTTATGGCCCTAAGGTAAACGTCTTTAATCCTTAAGTTCTTTATCCACTTTAAACTAAAGGTAATAAAGATTAAGCTTAGCTAAAAGGCACTAGTAATGCTATTTTAAAGTGGCTTAAAGGAGTACGTTACTAAAGACCTTTATTAAGAAGACTAACTAGACTGTCTTTAAGAGTTAGTTAAGATAGTTATTAAAGCTAATAACTAGTATTATAATTATTACTATTAAAAGAACTTTTAAAAGGAATAGACTTCTTACTAGTTAAGTAAACTGAAGAAGGGGAACTAGTTAACTGCAATAGGTTACTATTTTAGATTAATAGATATTAATATAATAAACTATTAGAACCGACTTAACTATAATAAACTTTAACGATAACAGTAATAAAAGCAGCTTAAAGACTTATTACAGGTTTAATACTTTAATTGTAATAAAAAGAGATATATAATATAATAATACCTGTTATTAAAATAAGTTAGTTAGAAACCTATCCTGAAAGGAGGGAAACACGTTAAGTTTAACTTAAGAGACGTTTATATTAAGATAGTAGGGAATGAAGAAGACTGCACCTAGATAAATAAGTATAATATAAAAGAGGGAGAAGAAGAAGAAGAACCTTAAGATATAGTGTACTTAGTCTTTAAAGGTATTTTAGAAAAGTCAGCTATAGAGGTGTAGGTTGTTACAGACCGACTTTAAGGTGGAAACTTAAAATTATTAGAGGTATAGGTTATAAAAGACTAACTTTAAGAAGAAATGTTCTAATTAGCTGTTATAGGTTTTAAAAACCTTACCCTATAAGTTTAGGAATTAAAGAAGTTTAAAAAGGACCCTAACTTAGACCTTATTAAGATGGTTAAAGGAGTTAAAGAACTAGCCCTTTAGGTTACTTAAGTGGTAAAATAAGCCTTAAAAGGTAAGAGAGAGTAAGTTAAAAGAATTAAGTTAGAAAAACGGAAGTTTTTCTTAACTGTACCTTTTAAGACTCTTAAATGCTTTAAGCACGCTAAGTGGATCAGCACCCTTACTTCCCTAGAAGAGGGATAACTTAAATAGCTACCCTGTATTAAAGCTGGTATACTTTAGATTAGTACCTTAAGGGTCCTTTAAGAAGGCATTAAGTAAGTATATTAGTGAAGGGTTTAAAAGCTGAAGGAAAAACATTAAGAGTTAGTGGATAAAGTGGAGGACCTGTAAGTTAAAGGCTTTATTATAATGTTTAAAGATAAAATAATAGAAATTAAGTTATAACTTTATAATAAAGTGCGTTTTACTAATTAGTTTAAATACTAACTTATTAAAAAGGGTTACTTTATAGAAGAATAAGCTGGGTTACTGTTATTTAAGTTTTAGGAAGAGGTTTAGGAGAAATAATAAACTTAAAGGTAAGTGGAAGAAGAGAAGAAATAAGGTGCCACTCCTCCCGTTCTATACTTTATAACTGTAATACCTGTAGTTAATATTAACTACCCTAGTTATAAGGATATACTGTGGATTAATTATATATATAATAATTATGCTTTTAATTAGTATTATAAACTTAAGGCCTTTTATAACCACTTCCCTAATATATAAAGATAGGATTATACAGTAGTAAAGGTAGAGTTAAAACTAGCTTATTATTAAGTCTCTTACTCCTTAATAAGAGAGATTAATAAATGGAAGGTTACTATAGTTAACTAAGCCCTTACTATATATTAGTAAGGGGGAGTATTTAATAACTGCTTAGTTATAACGTGTTTACTGTATTTTAATGGAAAAGCTAGAGAGTAGTAAAAGTAAGAGGACTATTAACAGATTTAAGAATAAAAAGATATTATTACGATCCAGTCTTATAAAGTGTATTATTGACTTATTAAGGACTTTAGGAATATTAAACCGTTTAAAGTCGATTAGATGTTAAGGTGTGAGAATTTAAAGAAAGTTAACCGTTAAGTTTATTAAAGTTGCCTGTTTTTTTAAAAGGAGCTGGGAAAAGGCTATCGGCCTTTTAAAAGGGCTGGAAATTAGTAGTTTACTAGTTAGTAAAAACCCTAAGAAGGAGGAGAGGCACTTAAAGGTTAGGTTAGATAAGACCTTAAGGATAGGTAGTTATTATAACTTAAATGTTAAAGGAGTATAAGTATTATTCCGTTAATGTTAACTTAATAGATGGAAGAGGGAAGCTGTTTAGGGTAAAAGCAGTAATTAATAGTGGGAGTGCTTTTAACCTAATATACCCTTTATTAATTAACTGAAGGAAACTCCCTAATTAAGAGTATAAAAAGGTTATTCCTATTTAAAATGGAGAAGGAGGCTTATACTAATATAATAACGGTAAAGTTACTTACCACTCGCTACTTTTAATTAAAGTGGATAGGGATAAATAATAAGTGGACTTTAACGTTACACTAATTATAAAGGAAGTTAAGAAGGTACTAAACCACTTTAGAGATATATAAAGCACTTAAAAGTATGTTAAACTTTTAAAACTAAATACGGTTTAGGTTAGGTTTATTAAGACGGTTAAAATACTAAGAGGTTTATTACACTACTTAAATGATAATTTAGAAGGTGGAGGAAAGTATGAAGCTGATTTACAGATAAATAAAGAAGTTAACTTATTTAAGGTACTTATAAAGTATAGGAAGTTTACCCTGTTTTAAAAAAAGATACTGTAATTACTAGATTATAGATTATAAGATTATAAAATTAAGTTAAAGCTGGGAGTAAAACTTTACAGCTTTCAGCCTTATTATTTAAACTCTTAATAGGTAGAAGCTTTAAGAGAGTATATTAATGAAAACTTAAAGAACAGGTTTATTATAAAGTCTTAATCCCCAGTAAGGTACTTAATACTATTCGTCTTAAAAAAGGGAGACGGTAAATTATATATAGTTATTAATTACTAAATGTTAAATATGGATATAATTAAGAACTGTTACCTACTGTTACTTATTATAGAAATGTAAAAACGGATTATTAAGGTAAAGTAGTTCTCCAGCCTCGATTTCCCTATAAGATTTAACTATATTAGAGTAAAAGAAGGGGATGAATATAAAACGGCTTTTTAAACTTATAACAGGTATTATTAATATTGCGTTATACTTATAGGATTAATAAATGCCCTTACGACTTTTTAAAGCGTTATTAATAATGTTTTTTACCCCTTCCTTAATAAGTTTATCTTTATGTACTTAAATGACGTTTTAATTTATTTTAAAACTTTAAAAGAGCACTGAAAATATATATGTTAGGTTTTAACAGCTTTTAAAAAGGTAAAGTTAATAGTGAACTTGGAAAAAAGCTACTTTTACGTTTAGGAACTAAACTATTTAAGGTTTAAAGTAACTTTTAGAAAGCTTAAAATATAAGTGGAGAAGATAGAGGCAGTTAAGGACTAGCCTACTCTGAAGAACTAAATTAAATTATAAGCTTTTATTAACTTTACGAACTTTTATTAATGTTTTATTAAGTACTTTATAAAGATTATAAAATTACTATATAAGCTTACAGGGATAGGTAAACTGTTTAAGTGGACTAATAGATAGTAAAAAGCGTTTAAAGACCTTAAGTATACCTTTATCTTAACATTAATTTTAACTTTTTCTAATTTCTTAAAGCCCTTTTAAGTTAAAACGGACTTTTTAGAATTTATAATTAGAGGAGAACTTAACTAAATTTAAGATAATAGAAAACGCTACCTAATTACTTTCTTATTAAAAGGGATTTACAGCTTAACTTTATAATACTTAATTTATAATAAGGAACTGATAATGGTTATTTAGTACTTTATTAAATAGGTACTGTATCTAAGTGGTACGGAAGAATTAATTTAAATCTTTTCAGATTATAATAACCTCTGGTACTTCCTGACGAAGGAGCTTAATTTATAGTAAGTATAATAGGTAGAGTTAATAACCCTATTCCACTTTTAAATCTATTACGTTAAGGGAAAGGATAATAGGTAAGCTGATACACTTAGCTAGAGATAGGATTATAAGGATACTAATTTAACTTTAAACCTTATTATTATATTTAGTAAAGTAAAGAATAGTACGTTAAAGTATATATTATAAGTATTAAATAACTAGATACTGGAATAAACTATTAATGTTTATTTAAACTTATAAACAGAGTATAATATCTATTAGTAATAATAAGACTTTTAAGTAAGAAGGTTAATAAAAGGCTCCTGTAAGTGTGAATATCCCTTAGGAGACTTTTTAAGGTACTTATAAGACTGTAGTAAGAAGTGCCTAAAGTATCTAAATTATAATAAAACTGGTTATTAGCTAGAATAATTATTAAAAGGTGTAGACGGTGTGCCTAAATTAGGAGTAAAGCTTTAATATTAAGAAAAACTGTACATTTATAACCTGGATAAACGGAAGGAGTATATCTAATAGGTTTATAAATCTTAACTTAGAGGGTATATAGGCCAGGCTAAGACTTTTACGTAGGCTTAATAAACGTACACCTTTCTGGGAATAAAGAAGATAGTTAAAGAAGTGGTTAATAACTGCAATGTCTATTACTAGAAGTAAAACTAATGTTATAAACCTTACAGACTTTTTAAACTACTCCCTATACTATAAGCTCTGTAAAGCTTTATCTTACTTAACTTTATTATTAGGATTTTAAAGTTTAAAGACCTTATTACAGGAGTTATTTATAACTAGATCCTTATAGTAGTTAATAGGTTAACGAAATAAGCTTACTTCCTATTAACTTTAAAGGATATAACTGTTAAATAACTTATTTATATCTTTAAGAAGGAGGTAGTTTTACAACACCTTTAATTAGATAATATCGTTACGGATTAAAATAAACTAATTATGTTAAAGTTTTAATAAAAACTAATGTAAAGAATAGGTGTAAAGAGTAAGCTTTTAACAGCATTTTACCTATAAACGGACAGTTAAATAAAGTAAGTTAACTAGATATTTATAACGTATCTTTAAGCTTATATTAACTTTAAATAAGATAATTAGCTTAAGCTGTTATTAACAGTATAGATAGCTTATAATATAATGTTAATTAAGTTAACAGGTATGTTACTATTTTTTACTAACTACAGTAAGGAGCCTAAGCTCTATTAAGGCCTGCTTATTAGCACCCCTTAAGTTACAGTCCGCGTAAACTAGATGTAAGAGTTATATAACCACCTATAAGCTAAACTTAGGTTTACACGTGAATAAATGAAGAAGTTTATTAATAAATATTAGATTAAGTAACTAATACTTAAGAAAGGACTTTATTATAATAGTAAATAAGTTAAGGGATTAACTTTTTAAAAGAGGGATTACGTTTACCTTTTTTTACAAAATCTGTATTTAAAATAACTTAATAAGAAGTTTAACTTTAAAAGATACAGACTGTTTTAAGTAAAGAAAAAGGTTACTACCTTTAATTACAAATTAAACCTACCTGCCAGTATAAAGGTGTAGATTAAGGTTTTTCATATCTTACTTTTAAAACCTACCTTAAAGGGAGTTCCTCTGGAAAAGAAGATTAAGATCGACGCTGATAAGGACAAGTATGATGTCGAGGAAGTTATGGATTTATAGAAAGGAAAGAACACGTTTAAATATCTTATTAAGTAGTTAAATTACAGCCCTGAAAGTAACTTATAAGAACCAGTTAAAAACCTTAAGTGCTTAAACCAAATTATAGAGTTCTATTAAAAAAATCTAAACTAATTAAAGCTAATAATAAGAATTAGAAATAAGATAAGATCTGATATTTAAACTATTATATTAAGGAGTAAGACTATTATGGGATTTAAAGCTTAAAAAGTGGTAGGAAACTCCTTAATAAGTACAGAAGGACATTTATTAAAACCTTTAGCTGTGGGTTATAAAGACCTTAGACCTAATAAGGAGGCTAGGCTTCCAGAGCTCTTATTAAGCTCCACACGAGAATAAGTACTAGTAAAGAAGTTAATAAAAGAAAAAGAGAAAGAAGTTATAAGGTGATAAAAGACTCCTGAAGAACTTAAACTTACAAACCTTTACGAAAAGAATTATAAACTAAGTTAAGAAGAGGTTATTAGTTAAAGTGACCTCTTAGAAAAAGGACTGGCAGGTGTTCCTGTTAAAAAGCCTCCTTAGTTAAAAGACTTACTAGTTTCAGGAGGAGTAGCTAAACAAGTCTTCTCCTGTTCCTGGAAACGAAGGACCTCTACCTTTTAGCTAAATATAGAGAAAGCTTACTTTTCCGTCCTGTAGCGTTAGACTTCAATCCAGTTAAGGTAGGTAGTGGCTTTGTGGAGTTCTTAAGTTTTCAGCTCCAGGTTCCACGTAATAACGTTATACTTAGCATTAAGGTAACGTTTCTTAGAAAGGAGCTGTTAGAAGAAAGCGTTACTGTAACTAAACGTGTTATATAAGGACGAAGCCCTTATTAGTAAGTATTTAAAGTAACTGTCTAATTATATAGTAATAAGACAGGACAGCGATTTTAAAGAATAATAACTATAAAGTGACATTTGCGATCTAAAAGTTAAAATAAAGTCTGTAAGGTTATAGTGATGAGAGGTGCTGTTTTTTAAAGCGTGCTTTTATACACGGTTAGTAGGTATAGTTACATTAAGAAAGAAGGAGCGCGTTTATTAGAATTCTTTATAGGAAAAGAATGTTAAAGAGGGGGAATTATATAATAACCCTGTAAGTTGTTACTTAAGCTGAAGCGGCCTAACGGATCCCCTGTAAAAGGAATAGTGTAAGAAGATAGTACGTACAGTATTACGTATTAAGCTAAGGGTGTAAAGACCTAAAGCCCTTACGACTAATTAATATCTACTTAGTCTTAGTAAGAGTGCTTACCTATTAAGCATCTGTAAGACCTCTAAGTAAAAGGTGCTTAGTAACAGGATACTTAGTTCCTCATTAAGTAACAGGTTACTAAGTAAGGTATAAGGTACCTCTGGTTAGTTAGTATAGATAGTTATAGTTATACTTATAATTACTGTAAGGGACTCTAGTTCCTCACACTAGTATTTAATTATTCATTTATGTCTTACTGTTCAGACTTACCTCTATGCATTATAGTGATAACGACTTATAGTGATATTAAACCCCCTGTTTAGGAGTGCTAGCTTAATAAGCCGTCTTTGGAACGCCCCTTACCTGTTGGCGTCCTGCCATACGTTCTGTCTTAACTTGCGCCAGTCCTCTCGAGGCCTGTGTCGGGTGCAGGTTGTAATACCGCTGCGCTGCGGAGGTGAAATCGCTTTCTGAGAGGAATGGCTAGCTGAAGCACCAGTTAAAGGTGTTACGGAGGGGAAAATGGCTCGGCGCCACGCCCGAGCACGCCTCAGCGCTCTGTTTTCTCGTGGCGACAGCCATTAGATCTGTCGCGAGACTGCAATTAGTGTTACGGTCGCGGGTAAAGAAGCGCAGAGGGAGAGGAAGAGGAAGGGCCCGACGAGAGCACCCTCGGCTTTATGTTTTCCGGGCGTTCGCGACACGGTACGCTGAACCGGGACCGGGTGGGCTGCTGAGACCCCAACGCCCAGGGGACGAATTGACCCCTCAGGGTGCGCGGGCTTGTCATCGGCAGTTGTGGTTGGTCGCGTGGCAAAATCCGGAGCCCCACAGTGCCCCACAGTCACATCCGCGGCGGACACCTCGCTATTGGCGACAGGGTTGGGAACCACCAAACATCGAGAGCCTGGAGGCAGGACGGTTCGAGTTATGTGATGGAAAAAATTGCAGCCCAGCCCATATTTGAATTGGAGTTTTGTATTTTGAGGGAACTTGGAAGCGGACCGCAGCTGGCGTTCTTCGGAATTTCATGCGGGCCGGGCCGTTCGAGGACTCAAAACACCAAAACATCGATACCTCAAAAGACATACAAACATCATGGAGGCCGTCTCTTCATATAGATTTCGGCCTTCGGCGTTGTTTTGCAGGGTGAAGTTAAAACGATTTGGGGTAAAATGTGCCCCACCCCAGGGTCGAGTTGGAAACATGAGAACTCAAGATTGAGAACCGGAATGGGGTTCGTGAAGCGCAAGGGAGAAGAAAAAAAGAGAAAAAAAAAGAGGTTGCAGCCCGGCCCAGAATCGAACTGGTGATCTGAAAGCGGTATGGAATGTAGTATTTAATTGTGCCTTTCTGTGGGGAACTAGTATTCGGTGCTGTTGAAGAAACACCAACTCTCAATGCTTTTGACCACTGCACCACCGAGCTGTTTATGTGAACGAATAGACTAATCTATATACCGGGTAGGGCCAGCCGGCGGCCGGTGGCCAAGTCACCTCTGTGGCCAGGGGGGCTCTCGCGGAAGGTGCTCATACTTCAGTTGGAATTTTCATCCGACTGGCCGGAACCCGGACTTCAGCACCTGTCGCCCCACTCTATATTCGCGAAACTAACGTGATCAAAAGCGGTTTTCTCTCCTTCCACGAAAACCTCTCGCGCCTCCGGCGCAAACACGGATATTAACGCTCTCAGTTTTCCCCCACTCTGTTCCGAGAAGTTTCAACGTTACTCGACCTTCCTCATGTGGTTTCGAGGCTCACGATCAGCAGACGCGTCGCCCCGAGCTCCAAGTCCCTGCCCCTCTTCTCCGTGGAGGCGACGACTCGGACGAGCGGTTCGTGATATTTTTCTTTTCTTGCCACCAGATGTCATTGCCGGGTATGGAGTAGCGGAGCGCGAAGACGGCGGTGAGAATGAGATGGATGGCGGCGAGAGTGTCTGCAAGGCCGATTTCTGTGGTGAGACGGTAAAAACGTGATCACCGCGGCACGATGAGGGAGCCAGGCATGTGGACGGCGCTACCGGTCGCGAGCACAGCCAAGACAGTGAGGGCCTCTCCGGGCGAGAGCTCTTGGGCGCGGCATCGATCGATGATGAGAGGCTCGTTCGCCTGGTCTTGGTCCTGTGTTCTGTCGGCAATAAGGCGTTGATTAAATTTAGTTGGTCGGATCCACCATTATGACTCTCCCCCAGCCCCGGTTCCGGTGCACAGAGACGGTCAGTAGCGACAATACCAAGACGTCAAATTTCCTCGTTTTCATATTTCCTGTAATAAAACCCAGTTCGATCTATCAGCGAAGTAACGAAACTTTTCGTATAGGTACGGCTGGTAGATGGGAACAAAATAAGGAAAGCAGTGATGATTAGCGCCGTGGCGATTTTAATAGTATGTACAGTACTAGGCCTTAATAGGTAGCTGCTGCGCTTGCCTCGTGGCCTCTACTTGCATAAGCCTGATCGAATCTGTGCACTTGCTTGGATGCGTTCGAGTCACCTTTCGGCCTATCTCAAGCACCTAACCCCCCAAATTCACCTCTTTCTCTCTATAACTACCGACCTCATGAAAGCCATTCCATCGCCTTCCCGAAACTGAAACGGGTCGCCGCGTGGGCATGACCATCTCCCAAAGGAAGAACAGGATTCACTTTAGCTGGCTGAAGAGCCAACTACTTTACCTAACAGGCTCCGAATTACTGTACAATCAACAAAGCTTTTCCACAGCTTGATACCGGACATTCGTATGTCTAGGTCTCGTCTGTTCAAGGTATTGCAGGTAGCATGGCGACAACTAGAGTTGTGCCTTGTCAGGCGATTGACACAAACGAGGGAGAGTTTCCCCTAAAATCATCCAATAGAAGGCAGCCCACCTTCGGGTCGTATACCATCGGCCCTCTGTGGGAGATATGTTGGTATTGGTTTTGCAAGGAGGGCGGGGTAAGGAAAGCAGGTTTTGTGTTACGTGTGTGTGTGTGTCATGCATGCGTTCTTTGGGGCGCAGCGGGAGGCCCAGTCGTAGAGACCGGGGATTTCCGATAACCAGAATATGTTCTGTCGTCTGACGAAAAATACTCAAGGCATCCTGCCACATGGAATGAGGGGGGCTTCAATGGAAGGCACAGCATGCCCCATACACCTACCAAAACATCCTCTATAAATACCACGCTGTTGTGGGCTTTCCTCTCCTCTCAAGACAAAAAACCACACTATTTTCCGCAATTCATCAAATTAACTACTCCGACGTAATTATCACTCAACATTGCATTTTGCACGTCCATAAACCCCAATGCCGACTGCGATCCAAGTACTGGATAAGGACATCTATAGGCAGCGACCGACAGAACTGCTGAACAGGGACCTGCGTAACCGTTACTGCATAAATTCTCAGGGTCAGCGATTTCTGCCCAACAGCTCACTATATGAGGTCCTGAACCAGACAACTCTCCGCGCACTCTCAGATCTCCCCGAATTTCGGGGGAGAGAATCTACGATCCACGACGTTCCACGGTCCTTCGTTAGGATACTTGCCATACTGAATCGTATGGGCAGGACTGAAGACATATTGTCTTTCGTTGACTGGCGTATAGACGATTCGTGTCTTCCTCTTCCATGCCCTACAGGGGGCAACGACGGCTTGCCCATACCATGGGCCGCGGTGACGGCCGGTTGGAGAAAACACGAGCTCCATGCCTTTTACCATTATCAATGGTCGGTGATCGTGCCCTCATTCCAATGGACCAGCAAGGGGCCCTATTCTGTCGACAATCGCAACCGAGAGGACCCTGATTCCTTTCATCGGAACACCGTACTCCCTTTTATCGAGTCCGAATTATTGGAATCGCGCGGGGACTCCAGCCAGCTCTGCCGAGTGAGAATTCATCCTGATTACATTCTTTCTGGCCCAAACCAGGTGAGGTTTCTCGGGGTTTTACCTTGTCGTTTTCTTCTCTTTTTTCAAACTTTAGGCTGATTCAGTGTTAAGATGAGAGATCAAGAGCGCCAGTTTATCCTAAAGTCCACGAACCGCGCCAGTGACCTGCAGAGCAGAAACCTAGAAAAAGAATTGGCTTCATTTACCGGCTCGCTCGTGGCGGCTTTTACCACTCACGAAGGCTCGCAAACCCAATACTACTTGCTCTTTCTGTGGATCGACGAATGCGTTTCCCCGGGCGAGTTCTCCGACACGCTGATATTTGTCTCTTCCGCTTTGGGGAGTCTCGGGATCAAGTTTGCCATGTAGGGCGGTGCTGGTATTTGGATTCTTCGACGGGAACACGGGCTCCACGCACGTTTCACACAGGATATCGACGTCGTTGTTCAACCAACCAAATGGTACCCCTCCGCACAAGCCGTCAAGGACTTCCTTGTCAAAAAATACCCTACTCTTTTTACGCAGACGATATATCCGGGCGATACCATATCCACTGTCATCTTCCATGGCGCTCGGCTGCCGATCGACATCGACATACTCGATCATTTCTCTTGGAAAGAAATCCGCGCATATGACCTACGCAACCGAGACAACAAAGTTATCACTGCGACTCTGTTCGGGGTAGATGTTCCTGTCTTCCCTCCGGATTGGCAGATCAAGAGAAAGATAGAATCTGCGTATGATCGGAGGGGGATGCCGAAAGGGGACGTGGATCTCGATGATACCTTGGCTCTTTTCGAAACGGTCCCGGATCCCTCTGCGTACTTCAACCTGAACAAAAAGAACGATCTTTCTGTGTGGAACGCACTGTGGGACTTAACCCGGCACCTCAAGTGTATCTCCATCGTCACATGTTAAATTGGGCACGAGTTCTTGCTACTGAAGCGGTGCTTGCACGTGGTTCACAGAGCTGGGGCACACGTATGCACTTCTGGCGGTGGCCTGATCAGACGTACAAGAGGTAGGTAGTCTTTCCTTTCAGTCATAGATAATTCTTTCAGCGATTCAATCTCTATAGACACTTTTGTTGGCCGTATTGCTGTCGGCTTATAGGCTTGACCACACAGCAGGAGGTAGAAGCCTTACATATTGGGTGCTTCCTTTTGAACACTAGCCTTCTCGATCCTTCCGGTACTTCCAAATCCTAGTGAGTATGGGATTCTACTATTCTGCTATCTTATCTTGGCGTACCGATGCTGATCAGTCTAACTAATCAGGCCTAAGTAGTTTGTACGTGTGCTGTAGTAGGTGGGTTTGGCGGTGGTTATGGCCGTGCCACCGCTTTCATCCCTTCATTACCTAAGGTACTGAGGACCTAGGTATCTGGTCACCTACCTACCTACCTGACTTATCTGCACTTTTATTATGCCTTTATACAAATCTTAATAAAATCATAACTGCTAATATTATTTCTACCTTGGCCAAAATCCCCCTGCCTCTACCTTAAACATTTTATACCTATGCATACTCTCCTGCTTCGTATGAAAGCCTTGCCTATTTCGGAGAACTATCCACACTGACTGCCGATGCATTTTCTTCATCGAAAACTTTGCGAGAGTCTCGACGCCGACGGCACCGGAGCCAGGCGCCCCAAATTGCAAAAACCAGGGTGGTCAGCGGTATTACAACCACAGGAAACACCCACCAGAGTTTTGACCCGTCTTCCGATGGCACCCCGTAGTCGAAAAAAATACCGGAAATCACTGACTAGGTAGCCATGGCTTTTAGTACTACTAGTAATTCATAGGTCGAGGAAGATTGCACAGAGAGGACTAGAGACGTTCACTTACTGATACCGACGTCATGGGTAGGAAGAACATGGTGACCGCTGCAATGGTGATCATGGAAGCGCTGTCTCGCTGGGTCTTCTCGGCCAGTTTCTTGGTTAATTCTGCGATTTTCAAGTTCGTTCGGGCATCTTTCTGATTCGACAAATGGAAGATCTGGGAGAAGATTCGGTTAATGAGTGTCATAGGTACTAATCTAGTAGTACTCGGTCTTGTGACGTGAAATCCGCGCTTTTTGTGGTTATTAGATACGTAATTGTAGGTTCAACTTCACGTACAAGTTGTATCCTGGTATTCGTTCTATCCAGGTAGTTTGAGGCCCATCCGCGAAATGTCGAACAGCGTGATTGCAAGTAGGCAAGCGAGTCAGCCACCTCGTATATGGTGTCGGTGTCGGATGCCACATTATGGGCGCACTCTTCCTCGGTCCGCTGAGTCTCAGTCCCGAAAGGCAAAGGTTTTTCGAGCCCAAGATACAGCCCACTACCCCGCTGGTATGTCTCTTCTATGAATCGGAGGGTATTCTCTATGCCAGACAAGTCTTGTATGATAACGGTCCAACTTGTGCTCATGCGGTGCAGATCTGTGATCAATGTGTCACGATCGGGTTCATCCTTAAAGCCCTTTCCTTCCTAAAGGAGTTCTTAGCAAGTAGCTCTCGCTCTGTACTGATACCAAAACTTACATATTCCAGTAGGGTTGCCTGCAGCTTCTTGATCTTCTCGGCCCATCTCATTAGCACCACGTCCATGATGATAGCGTCTATCAGGAAGGTGCGAGAGGCAACTGCCTTGCCGTCGTCCAACAGCCGTCGTACGCGAGTAATGACTTGGTCATCACAGTTGAGACAGAAATATATCGTGTTCATGCCGTCGGTATTCATCTGGACGACGCTCTGGCCGGTGCTCCAGCCAAAATGGGCACTGTAATGCATTTCTAGTGTTGTCCGCATTTCTTAGCATTTGTCAATCAATGTCCATGTCGGCAAGGGAACGAACCAAGAGACTTCTTGGCTCCCGATTTGTGCATTCTCAGAAATGCCGCGTTGCCCTGTATAGACAAATGTTCTGTCTGTTCCACACCAAACAACCTCACCAGAAGCAGTGGTGACAGCCCGCAATGTTGTAGCAATTGTAGCGATGCTGGGCTAGCCTGAACACATCCTTTGCTAAATAACCAATCGCCTGAGGTTACAGACACGAAGCTAGGTCCATGTTAGCTATACTAGTTTAAGCCTTGTCAATGCACGCGGTCGAGTAGTAGGAAAACCGCAAATACGAACATGATGCGAAGGGGATATTTGCGCGGAGGGGCAATTAAGTTTGACAAATCCTCCTCGCTGATATTTTGGAACCATTCTGGGCGGCCGTTGTCGTTGGAGACTTGGAGGATGTTGATAGAAGTAACTGTTAGACATTCGGTCGACTCTACCAATTCCGAGAGCCGGCCGTCATCGACAAGTTCGGGGTGGTGCATGCCCGGCCGATTTGCGTGTGTTTCGAGTATGTTTCACGTCTATAATGTCAAATGCCAAGTCGAGTTGAATGATGCAGAGGTGTATCAAGAGATATGAGATGTTGGTGATAACTGCGCCTTTTGAAGGGTCGATTCAAAGTCGGGATATTTGAGCCTTTATCTCTTTTTTCTTTTTTTTTGTTCCAAGGAGGCTGTGCTGCAGTGGCTGCCTTAGGTAGGTGTGCAATCGGGGGCAGCTGGAGGGGCGAAGCACCGTGCTGCAGCTGCAGCTCTCCTTCCCGACGTCCAATCCAATCCCGAAAAAACAAGTTTTGTCGAGTCAAGTGGCACTGCGCCCACATAATGGCCTGATCAGGGTAGTTAACACACATCTTGATAGTTTCTGACGAGAGAACAACGACGCGCTGTTAAAGGCGTCTTTTCCGAGTCACGCAGTGATCCAATCCATCAAGGTACCTAGCTTGCCATCCACATGTTTAAGTACTTGTGACCTCTTGATTGACCGAAGGGAGTCACGCAGAGAGCCAATCCATCACTACGGGAAGGTTCACTCCGCCATGCTGCGGAGCAGAAATGGAATCCAGCTCATCCTCCGTACCCTTTCCTGCAACCTTAGCCCGCCAGCAGCAGAGAGAAGCCGACGACGCCGGCACGCCGTCGGCGATAGGAGATGAAACCAAGTCGTTCCTGTTACGAACCGCCAACCGCATCTTCACGAGCAGAGAGCTCTCGCACCCGGAGGTGCTCAGCTACCTGCTTGGCTTCGGACCGATTTCACAAACGTTCCTGCCTGGACCTGGGTGCATCTTAACGCCTTGTACTGGGCTTGCGTCAGGCAGTGGCTGAGTCTGGGGGAAGCCTTGTCCAGACACCTGGGTTGAGATCCCCAGCCAGAAAACATCTACTTTTAAGCGGATGGCTTCAAGCTGCCCTACCTGGAAGCATACAGGCACCGCGGCCCGATCCTTTAAGACCTCTGTTTTTACGATTACATGGTATTTGTAGTTCTGAAAAAGAAAGGCGTTTGCTGGAGAGGGGTGACGCCAATTCTTTTCCCACCCATGGCTATAGTCTGTGAAGGCTGGGTTCAAACCCTTAGGCTACCGGGAAAAGCGGCTGTTCCTGTCTTCGACGGCCGTGTTGCAGACGATTTCGACGAACAGGACGAAAATTTTGTGAAGAGGTGGGTGTGATTGATCTAAAAGCCTAAGCGGAAAGCTTATAGGTAGTAGGAATGTAGTTTTGCACCTCGCTTTATTCGTTCCTTGGGAAATGTTTTAGAGCTAGCCAGTGGATGATATATCCGGCCTTTGGCGAAGCTTCGAGGAGAGGTTAAGTGACCGCATACGCTTATACGTCAGGAATATCGCTTTATTGCGCGTTTCTGCAGAAGATGTTCGGGCCGATTGTAAGCTTTAAGGTTTGGATTAGGATTTTGAAGAGATCGTCGATGCGTATGCCTTCGGCGATTAAGGGGGGAGGACGGTGCTGGGGCGGATGACGATAGTATCGACTTAAAGGATTATTATGATGCTTTCTTAGGCGTGTTATCTGCAGTTAGAGGAAGCGAGATTAATGACATGGCGGTGGGTTTGGCGCTGAGATGCTTGGACGAAGAGGTGCGGGCGGTAGATGGGGGACAGCACGACAACGCCGCCACCCAGCGGGGTCGCCAGTTCTACACAATACTGCAAGACATTTCTGCAAGACATTTAAGATTCGCCTTTCCGGGGCATGGGCCTACCAAGCTGCGAGGAAATAGATGCGATATCGAAGCTTTAGAAGAAGGAGGATGATAGCGTTACGGCAAACATCCAGGGTAGGGAGACCAATTTATTATCTGTACCCGACGGTGGACCTGACGGGAGCGTGGGAGCGCTCTGGCGCCCTGCCTATACGGAAGAAACACCAGCGATTGGAATGGGTCCTGGGGGGCAGATACGTCTCGAAGTCGGCCCTAATACGTTATATGTTGATGTGGCTTTAGCTTTAACGAAGTAGTGGACCTTGAATAAGCTATAGTTGATGGCAGTGCTGCTACTGGCAGTGTTCCTTAACAAACGCAGCATATAACTGTAAGAAGAGGAGGGCACGCAGCACTTCCAATACGTTGGTAGTAAAGGGGGCACTGGTAAGTCTCGCGTTATATATGCTATTAAGGACATATTCCGGCTGAAAGGCAGCCTCTATACGTTGCTTCTAACGGGCGCCAGCGGGAACGCAGCCGCGCTTATTGGTAGAGTAACGCTTTATTCGGCGGTAAATATCGGATTTAAGGGTAAGAACGAGACTGTAAGGACTATATTGGAAGAAGAAAAGCTCCGTTGGAAGAACAAGACGATGTTAGTAGTTGACGAGATTAGCTAGGTTGGCGGATTAACGCTAGCTTCCGTCGACAGCCGCCTAAAGGTTTACAGAGACGACGCGCATCGCCCGTTCAGCGGGATTCCCATCGTTATCTTCTTTAGCGACTTCTTCTAGTTCGACCTAGTTCTACAAATAAGCCTCCTGCTTCCAGGGCTGAAGGAGACTAATAGATAAAGGCCAGAGAGCTTAGCGAAGCACCTTACAGCCTATAAACTGTTCCTCCAGTTTACAACTATCGTTATCCTTTGCGAACAAGTTTATACCGCCGGCTATACAAAGCTGCGGGGGTTTCTACGATGGCTACATAACGGCTAATAGACTAAATTGGACTTTCAGAGGCTGTGCCGCCACCTCTATAACGAAATCTCTCAGCCCTCCTTCGCGGACGGCCTAATAGCAGTAACGCCGCTAAACTAAAATAGGTGGAACCTGAACATAGTAGCCGTTATACAGTAGGCCCGCGCCTATGGCAAGCATATTTCCATCTTTATCGCAAAGCACCACACTGCGGCAGGAAGGCGTCTCTATACTAAGGAACTCTGCGACGTACTCCGCTATAGAAATAACTTTCAGCTCCTAACCCCCGGCTTATTCTTCTATGCGCAAGGAATACCGGTGGTAGTAACCTATAACCAGCTTACCGGACTAAAACTCGTCAATAGGGCATCCTTCAGGGCTATCGAGATCTTCCCCAACCTCGCATCTGGGACTATTTCCCTTACCGGCGACGTAACGCTCCACCTAGGGCCTCCAGTAGCCGTTCTCCTCCAGTCAGACAATATCACAAACCTCGCAATACCTAGGCTCCCTAAAGGGACGATCCTTATCAAAAGTAAGACGGTAGCCATCCTTAAGTCCTTACGGGGGAAGGATAGCAGATCCAAAGGCAAGCCTAGCTTCAAGTGGGTTACCCACAGAACCGGGCCGCTGTACACGCCCGCATTCGCAATAACGGATCAGAAGAGCCAGGGAAAGCAGTTTTCCGAGGTCCTCCTCAACCTCAAAGGCGTTCACAATAGCAGCGCTATGACGAAGCCGAGCTTTATAAGCCTATATGTACAGCTATCGAGAGCGCAGAAGTAGGAAGGGCTATATCTGTTCCGGAAACTATCACGCAGCGACTTCATCGAGCCAAAGAACGTGCTGGACAGCGATATGAGGCAAGCAGTCCTCAGGCTCGAGAAGCTGGGGGATGAGTCGAGGCGGCGCTTTGAACGAGACCAGGGCCAAAAGAGCTGGTTTCGGGATTGGGACGCCATGCCGGAATCTAGCCCGGTTGCCGAAGTCGATGACGAAAAGGCTCCCTCTGGAGCGACTCGGGATTTCCGAGTCCGAGACGCGGCGTAGGGGCCGCTTTAGGTTGACCAAATGGGGATATATGTGATGGCTAGTCGGATTTTGTGCTAGCGTCAACAGTTTTGGGGAAAGGGATCCGGGTGACGTGTGCCAGGATATTCTCTTTACGTATCAGGAACGAATAACGTTAAGTGGAGGGTTGTTACACCGGCAAAAGTTCCTCCAGGCTCACATAGAGTAAGAAGAACTGACCTCTGGTAGTTCCTCTGGGCACTGTTGAATTACAGTAAAAGCCACGAAACGCACTGTGTTAAAAGCTCTTCTGGGCACTAGTGGTCTGTGCTTTTCGCATGGGCATGTTTTTTCCAGCCTAAGGAACCTTCCGGAACTGGACCTCTGGTAGTTCCTCCAGGCACTCATTTCGGTCTCCACTGTAACCTCATAGCAAATTAATTCTCATTCTTCGGGCGTAAATTAAAGTCACCCGGCAGATTGCTATAGCCACCTCTAATGCCAAAGCCTAGCCCTCATACCAAGCTGTCATTTAAAGCCATCCTACTTCCCTTCCATTCTTTATCTCTTTTAAACACAACACATCACAATGTCTAAAGAGACGTGCATTACTTTCATCGACGACCCTAACCTCTAGCTTAAGCCTCAAAAGTCCACGGCTTCGGGTAAAGGCCGCAGATCCAAGTTATAAGAGAGCCACTGCGACTTGTATCTCCCTACCGATATAGGTAAGCTGGTAGAGAGGCTCCAGTGTAAGGACCGTACCCAGGGCTCGTTATTCCTCTACGGTTCCCGCCCATCCCTTAACGACTCGGTCTGGAAGGACTGTGAAAAGAACCAGTTTAAAACCAGCGTCTACCACCACACTGATAGTGGTAAGGAAAATAAGGCTAATAACTCCATGTTAATCGACATCGCTGTAAAAGCCGTCGAATTACAAGTTAAAGCTAAGCTTAGGGCTGAACACTTTTATAACCTCCAGGCTGTTAAGAAAAAGGATAAGACGATCTTTATCATTTTTACAGGATACTGTAATATAGTGCCTACTATTAAGTGTGTGCTTAAGTATAGTATTTACGTTAAGTTATAGGTCTGGAAATTAGGTATTTCACAGCTATACGTGGACCTGGTAGCTATTAATAGCCTGTTATCAGTACACCTACTAGATTCGATATTTAAAGATATTTAACTTATTACGTATTACTTTATACGTAAGCTTTCAGTAATAGGTAGATAAGAATAGTAAGGGCGTTTTATAGAATTGGTTGTAAGTTTAACACTTATAAATAAAGCTTAAATACTAGCTATAAGGTGCCTTAATTATAACTTAAAATTTAAAAGAGATCTTAACTATCTTTTAATTGTATAGAAATATAATATAGTGTATAATATGTCTGTAAGTAACTAGCCTCCAAAACTGTTACTGTTATTCTAGCATTAACCTTAATAACCCTAATATGTACATAATAGTAACATTTAGCTTACAGATAGTGAATATGAAATTCTTAAGTGAGGAACTAAGATTAAGACTTAGGCTGCTAACAGCATTTTATATATATACTGTAAAACCTGTAACACGTAAGCCCGAGACACTATGTCCTTAAGTTATCTCTAATTTATTCATTAAGCGATTAATCTACCATAGAGAGCCTTAGGCTACTATAGCTTAGTTCGGTGACTAGGCTGTGACAACTGACTGAAAATAGGCTCTGAGATCTAACATTTAGTTATATAAATCTAATACCTTAAATTAAGATCTTTAAAAAGTATTCATTTAGCGTATATAATTAATGCGCCTAAATGTTAAACCTTGGAGTGCATCTAAAGGTAAAGTCTTAAGGACTAAAATTAGGCTATATATTCTAAATTATACGTACTTTACTCTCCTTTTAAACAAATAGGTAAAATAATATAAATCTCCCCATCTTATCCTGTTAGAAAGATTAATATTTATCTTCCAACCACCTATAAAATCATAATTAACAGATATTTTAAGATACGTTAGAGTAAGTTACATAGTAATTAGAACCAGCCTATAAGTCACTAAGACCACTGGAGTATTAAATGCTCTCTATACAGTTGTCGCCAATCTTTAAAGATTTCAGATATCGGACTAAATGACATTATAAACCAGTTTATTTATTTAAGGAGAGACTGCGGCAGGTTTAAAGACCTATTAATACACCTTTCAAGGCCCAGGCTAGTGGTTCAGATTAATCATTACAATAACAACTCTGTTAGGGGGCCGGCAGGTGATAGCGATCTTATCTGTCCAGTAATAGGAAGATAAAGTTTGTAAAATGACCTTTCAATTACGAAAGATTACCCACACCTACTAGTTAAACTTTTTAAATACAGTTCTCTAAGTGGTTGGGTAAAGATGCCTGGAGATGTTCTATAAACTTTACCCTGATCTTACAGAAGCTTTTATAATAGAAGGTAAATTAAGTCTATAACACCTCTACCACCTATTAACTATACCGTAAAACCTAAAGTAAGGAGATAAAAGAAAGTTTATTCTTAACATGTAGTGTTAAACAATTAACATTTATATTCTAATACTAAACTCTCTGCAGTATTATAGCTTATATTACTTCTTAAGTTAGATCTTATACTCTCAGCACTAATTAGTTAAACAACGTTTCAGTAGTTCACTTATACTAATGTAAATATATTTGGTTTATAAGCTACTAAACTATTCATACTACTTAACTCTGTACAGTGTAAACTAAGATCAATACAGCAAAGCCATTACATAAAAACTATGAAAACAAGGTGTATAACTACTAATACATATGTTATAAGAATGTACTTATATCTTAAAGCCGTGCTTCCGCTTGTGAAGAGAGTAGGAGGTGATATGGAAGATGGAAAAGGGAAAGATCCTGAGATTCTACCAGTGGTGTTGGTCTTAAAGGTTTCATTTGCGAATTTAGGAGTAGTTGTAATAAGAGTAAGAATAACGGTATTGTTTGAGCTCGACAGCTTACTACGTACTGTTATATTTAATAGTAAGGTTATTATAGTCAAGATGTTGTTATTAAGAGAGGTATTTGTGGAGCTAAGAGCTGTCAATTCCATAATAATAGAGGTAGTGAAGTTTCCAATTTGGATTTAGATAGTAGCTTCCAGTTAAGGCGTTGCTAATGCTGGTTGGGATGTTATAGCTTCTAAGTTTTCTGCTGTAGCTAGGGTGTTATCTAGCAGTCCTTTATCTGTATAATAGGTTATGTTATATATAATACTTAAGGTAAGGCCTAGGAGAAGGGAAGCTATTAAGAAAAACTTTATAATGTTTTAAATTGGGGAACGGATAATAGGTATAATTAGGAAATAGACTGACGGCCTTATATCAGCTAGGACAGCTACTCCCTCTGAGGTAACTTAAAACTTAAACCCTTCTAGAGGTATTTTATAAAGAAGCGAGGGTCCATATATTAAGCCTTTACTCCTTAACCAAAAACCTTATCTGGATTCAATAATGGCTTTAAATACAGACCTTGTAAAATGGCACATTACGGAACAAGCGATAGTGGATAATAACCTAATCGACTCTTTAACGTGCCAGGTGGAAGAGTTTAGAATAATCAGCTAACTAGAATCTATTAATAAGCTTAACTTTAAGAACGCACTGCTTTGTTAACTTCTTATCGCCTATTAGAAGTAATGGTCTTAGGTAATTAATCTTTTAAAGTAAACTTAGTAGGTACTTATAATATTATAAAGAGCATTGGAAAAGTGTATTAGCAATAAAGTCGTAATTAAGTGTAACTAGCTAACTTATTAAGGTGTTAAGAAAGACCGCGAATTGCTAAAGTATAAGCATCCCAGGGTGTAGATATAATAGATTATCAGAAAAGCCTTAAAAAATGATAATAGTGTTTCATTATACTATTTTTTTTTTAGCTATGCACTGAAGCAGAAGCCTTTTACAGCTCCTAAACTCTAAATTAATTTTTAACATAAAGTTTATAAAGCGATCGTTAGATCTTATCGTTATGTTATATAAAAAATAAGCGCTGGCTTAAGTGTGGGTATTGCGGCTTCCAGCAGCAGTGCAGCCCTCCGCGCTTATTACAGCTACTAAATACCCATTTTATAATTTAGCCGTAACAAATTCCACAGCTTTTGGGAGTAGAAAGGGGCGTTATGCTTTAAATTTAAGATACAGTACCTACAGAACACTATAGAATTAGGACCATCAAGGACCTAAAAATTAAACCGCAGGCCCTAAATACGGTTTTACTTATAAATAGCATATTCTATAAATATCTTATTACAAGTCTGAAGCTAATTTATATACTTCCTATACAGGATATATAAGCTTTTGTGAAATTCGATATAAAACTAATAACTTAGCGCTGTTACGATATCCTCTAACTTCAGTACCGTTATACCTTAGATAAATTTCCCTAAGATATATAGTGATATATTAAACTATGGAGTTAAGCAGCTCTCACTACGTAATACAGATTACTTAAACTTAAGCGCGGACCCTGTATAGGATTAGTCTACAGCCTTTAATCTATAAGAGCAGGTATTAGTAAAAGATGACATCTTACTCTTAACAGACCCTTAAATCTGCTAAAAAGCGGGACCTGATATTACAGCTATCGTTTTAAAGCTTTAATATAAGACTAGGGAACTTAAGCAGCGTATAGAGACTAGAATTAATGAAGTTAAAGAAAAAGTTACTTAACTTTAAAATAGGTAAGTTTATAACTAATTTAACTAACGAAGTATATTAATAAAAGTAACTAGGTTAGAAGAGTAAACCACTAAGCTTTATATAGAAATTAATGTATAAATTAAATTGTTAAAGGTGTGGTTAGCGTAAATAAAGAAGTATATCGAAAAAGCTACCTATATCCACGATTTGCAGAATAAATAAGAATTTCAAGGATGACAGTACAGGTAGTGTGTAAAATAGGAAATTTTACATTTATTCATTTTACGCTTTGGGTTTTTATAAATATATAGCTAACTTTTAGACTAAGTAAGACTTTATATTACTACCTGCTTAAATCACAACCTTATAACCCCTTACAGCTACCCTCTATCTCTCTAAAACTATATTTAATTTAACTATCGTATTTCCTATAAGTTAACTAATATTTAGAGCTTATAGATCTACTATTATCAAGTTACATAAAACTTAACAGAGTTACTCTTAAGAAGTTAATTTATCTGCTAGTTAGCGATAACTTTATCTCTTACCTTATCTGGTCCATATACAGTATAACTACCCTTCTATCCCTATTTAAGCTTAATAATAATAATAATAATATGCTGTTATTAAAGACTTTCGTAAAAAACCTTATCATCTACTCAAGCTTAAAAGCGTCAGACTTAATAAGGGTATTTATATACTTATTAAGACTAAGGACTTATATAAGATTAACAGGGAAAAAGCTAACCTATATCACTTATAAGATCATTTTAGCTTCTCTTATACTATCGTCTAAGTACCTTAACAACCACTTAATAAGAAACACTAATTAAGCTAAATGTAATATAATTAATTATTACCTCTGCTTTAGTCTTGCTAAGGTTAATTATCTAGAGAGGCAGATGCTGTATTTACTCGACTGGAATCTACACATCACCGAAAATAACCTTTTAATAAAGCTTAAGCCATTTTAATAGCCTCTCCGCGATACAGTTTACAAAAGTTATATCCGGAATTATTAGACCACCATAAACAGCTTACTTAGGAATAATCTTCTGATAGCTTTAAAAGAATGAGAATTTAAGACGGTATTGTTAAGCTATATATTAATAAACAGCGTTTATACTATTAAGCTCTGTTACAGCTTGCTCTTAAGATACCGCAGTGATAGAGGTAAAGTATAAGGTGGTAGGGTAAGATGACTGAATAAACGTTAGTATAACTCTTAAGCAATACACTATTAAGCAGATTGTAGATCTAGAAGCCCCTAACAATGTCTCTCACTAAGTGATACTTAAGAACAATGTAATTACTAGTGTGAGGAGCTAACATTCCTCACATAGTTGTGGACACTACTGTTATAACTATATACTAGGGTGCTGTGCTCCTAGACCCTAGACTGCTGGGCCTAAGGCCGGGTCCGCCTTTACTCGCTGCACTCACGGACCCGGACAGCGTGGACCCGAGGGCAGCTCCTGGAACGCCAGGTCCACCCTGATTAGTTCCGGCAGGACTTAGTAGGTCGCCGTGCCCTGAGCCCAACGCGTGGTCCATGCTCCTTCTAGCGATGATGACCTGAGTTGTGATAAGCTCACCTAGTGTTACGGCCTGCTCTAAAGTACCGGAGTACTTAAGGTGAAGACAGATCGCAAGAGCGGTCAGAGACTAATTGCTTAAAGGGGTTAAATGCAAGGGGGCTAAGTGTAGCTAGCAGAACTCTCACTAGAATAACACTATCACACAAGTCGTGGTCCAAAGTATATAAACCGAACAGTAAGTAGTACTAAACAAGTATTATTGCTAGTGTAAGGAACTAAGAGAGTCCTTCACCCATTGTAAGCACGATAATAGTATCTATACTAAAGGGCAAGGGTAAGTCTGCCGTGTCCCAGTATCCCGTCAGCTTGGTACTTCCGGGATAGTTATTACAGGTTGTGTACTTGCCGTGTCCCGAGTCCCATGCGCCCCAGGACCTCAGGACTACACTAATTAGTCTGTAAGAGCTTCCAGCAGTCCCACTTCTCTAGCTCAGTTAATTAGCTATCTACAAGGTGGTCCGTACTCCCTCCTTTAGTTATAACCTAGGTCGTGACACCCAGTCCCGGCTAAAAAGGGACCATTAACTGTGACAGATTCCTATTTTATTAACAAAGCAACTTTACCCTTAAATTTATTATTGTATTTAGTTCTTAGACAGATGGTCACGTGACACCTTCCTCACCATACAAGTCGGGGAAAGTGAGCGGGCGTTTCGCAAGGTTGCTTTTAAATTGTGCTGACCACATGACATCTCACCCCTGCGCCTAATCTAAGGCACTTTTTTTCCGTTAATTTTAACAGCGCTTTAAACTCCAACAGAGGAGACTAACAAGACTAATAAAAATGCATTAACAGGCCTAACACTCTAGGTTCGCTATAGATATCTTATGAAACTATAGAACTGCCACTCCACCTGCCCGTTTAAGAACAATGTCTCCAATTGGTCAACCCCCACTTTGACAATTAGCCGCCAGGTGACGTGCTAGAATGCAAGGGGCGGTGTTAAATTAAGGTATGGATTGGCAATCGAGATCCTGTGTCCGGCCGTTCCGCCCCACCTACTCGTTTAAGAACAATCTAATTAATTAACCTCCACTTTAATAGTTAGCCGCTAGGTAATATAGCCGTGCCAGAACCACACATTATCTCGTAACACCTCTCTCCCAAAATAACAGTTTGCACGCTTTGTGTTTCCCATACTTGTTTACTGTGCAGCTAATGATATATCATTTTCCAATCTGGTTGATCGGTTAGAAAACAAAATATTACTGCATTAGTAGCTTTAACTCTGCTTAGCTTCCCCTTATACTGTGGATATCTAAAGGCCTATTAATCTATTTCTAAACTATCTTAGATCGTTACTACTCCTCGGGTTTCAGCAATATGTGATAACAGACTATATAAAATTATATATAGCTTATCGCTTTAAATATAATTATATGGGTTTATAACAGATATATATATATATATACATCATTTATACTGGTTATCGACCGATAGAGCTAGTTTTTCAAACGCACGCATAATATGCCTGCCTCCTCCAGCCATGCCGCATTTAACAGCTTTTAATATCGGTTCCTTGAGGTAAGTAACGCTTCTCCTCTCTAAGGCTTAGTTTAACACGTTTAGGGTTAACTCCTCGCTTTTTCCAGCCTCTTTATGAATCTTTCCGCGACAGTTAGGTGTATTGCGGAGAAAGAAGAGGAATTAGTTATGTAGAGAGACTTATACCAGCTGATCTTAGATGAGAATCACAAATTGTATGCCGCTGCTGTTTAGATGAGGATTGATCTGTAAGGTAAAGACAGTACAATTTAAAGGAACGAGATTATAAGGGTCGAACTTCTATAAGCCAAGATATAAAGACTAGAGGTAAGCATAGGACTTACTAAGCTGGCGTGACGGGAGGGTGGAAGAACAGGCTATGTAGAAAAACAGGAAATAAAGGTGGTAATGCGAGCTTTAGGTGATTTAACAACTTAAAATGGAGTTATAGAGATAGTAAAATTACATTTACTTTTCTATATAATAGCTTATAGTATTAACCTTATAAAATATTATTATTATTATTATTTCCTACACCGATATGCCCGCAGGCGCGCCGGTCCTTCTACTGCTATGTACAAAGGAAACCGTGCCGTATAGGCCGGATAAAAACCTTCGTCAACTCCTTCGAAGCCACTAACTATACGAGTCCATCTTATTACAAACGAACGGAGGCCCTTATCGGCCTCCGGCCCCACTAGCCCTCCTCTCCTGTTTCCAGCTCTAGCCGTCTGGCTAATCTGTATTCTAGTAGCCGGCTAAAGTCCATCAGCTAGCTAAGGACCTTTTGAATAAGCCTTCCGCTCCAGGTATTTACTACCTGTAATACGGCCTATAAGTCCCTTCGTGATCAAATCTCTTAACGGTCCCACAGCCTCTGTAACGGTAGGTTAAAGCACTAAACTACCAAGTACTCCACTGTTTCCTTACCTTCCTTATATCCACAGTAAGGAGTACGGACCTCTAAAACCTTTACCTTAAATAAGTAATCCTTAAGGCCTATATCTCCTGTCTGGGCTTAGGAAAGGAGGTTACTTTAAGCCTTTATAAGACCTTTATGTCGCTTTAAAGCTTTATTAGTAAATAAAAGGGAAGGGGGGTCTTTATCTGTTAGCCTTTTTACCGGCTGGCTAGCTTTCTGGCTCTCCTACCGGGCCTGCTAGGCTAATTTTACAACTTTATCTGTTTTTAACTCTTTATCCTTCTTTTCCCCTATTTTCCACCTCTGTATTACAACCTGCACCCGACACAGGCCTCAAGAGGACTGGCGCGGGTTAAGACAGAACGTATGGTAGGACGCCAACAGGTAAGGGGCGTTCTGAAGACGGCTTATTAAGCTAGCACTCCTAGACAGGGGGTTTAATGTCACTGTAGGTTATTATCACTATAGTGCATAAAGGTGAGTCTAAACAGTAGAACATAAATAAACAATTGAATACTAACGTGAGGAACTAAAGTCCCTTACAGTAGTTATAAGTATAATTATAACTATTTATACTAATTAACTGGGAGGTACTTTATACCTTACTTATAATGTTATAAGTGCTCGTTATACGAGCACTTTACACCGCGCGAGCGTTCTGCTTGTAAGGTCTCTCTTACTTACGATATAAGCACTCGGTATACTGTAAGCAGTACCTTACTGGTCGTAAAAGCTTTAGGTCTTTACACCCCTAGCTTAGTACCCCTAGATAGTATACACTATCCCCCTGCACTGTTCCTTTTACAGGGGATTCGTTAGGTTACCCTAGCTTAAGTAACAGCCTGTAAGGTTATTATATAATTCCCCCTCTTTAACGTTCTTTTTCTATAAAGAACTTAAAAGGTAAGTTTCTCCTTTCACCACTTTACTATATAATAAGTGTCTGGCTTCTAGGTCTTAAAACGGGAATAAGGTAAAAGCACTAACTGCCGTTTAAACCTTACAGCTTACATATACGCATTTAGTAGCGAAATATCCCCTTATTCTTTTTATAAGTTTGCTAACCCTCCACTTATCTATCAGGTTTTAAACCGGTCTAATAGTTATAACCACTGTTTAAAGAGGTATTAACCTTCTTAATGTAACACTTTTAGTGTTAGTAAAACGAAGTTAAAGGCTCTTCTTATTAAAAAGTAGAACTTTAACTTGTAAATTAAATCTACCGCTTAGTAACTCTATAAGGCTACTATTAAGCTTTAAAAGGCGTTAGCGCATTTAATACGCCTTTATAAACAGCAGTCTTATCTTAAAGACCAGGTTACGAAAACGTTTAATTGTAAAGCGGAACTGTTAGAGTTTTAGGAAAGTAAGGAAGCTAAGCTAAACGCCCCTCCTAATAACGTGGAGTCCTTTAACTGGGGGAACTTTTTAACAGGGTCTCTGTAGTAAGTAGTTACTTTATAACTTAATTTATAACTGCTTTCTTTAATAAGAGGTTATAAGCTTAACTTCCTATAAGAGTTTTAATGACTTTTACTTATTTTCTTTTATTAACTTCTTTCCTTAACAGCGTTTATTTTTATATAGAGCTTATCGGAAGCTCTAGAGGTCCTACCTCCTTACTAAGTTTAAGGTCCTTATAACCTTAGCTAAGTGTCTTAATAAATATCCTCCCGTACTTATTAAGGAGTTTCTTACCGCTTTTTTAAACTTTAAGTCTTACAGTAATCTTACTCTTCAATATAGTAATTTAAATGTTAGATTTTATCTTATTTCTAGTTTTTATTATTAGTTTTAATTAGTTTAGATTCTTTCAGTAGAATTCCGTAATTAAGTCTAAGCACTTAAGACTTTTAATTAGTTCTTACAAATTACTTTCAGGGCTATAATCTAATTACTTAATAAGATACTTAAATATATTCTTTCCTTTTCGTAAATCTATAACTTCTTTAACGTCGTATTTGTCTTTATTAGCGTTAATCTCGATCTTCTTTTCTAAAGGAACTCCTTTTAAGGCGGGTTTTAAAAGTAAGACGTGAAAAACCTTAATTTACACCTTTATATTAGTAAATAAGTCTAGTTTATAATTAAAGGTAATAACCTTTTTCTTAACTTAAAACAGTCTGTACCTTTTAAAATTAAGCTTCTTACTAAGCCGTTTCAAACGTAAGTTTCGTGAAAAAAGGTAGACGTAATCCCCCTCTTAAAAAGTCAGTCCCTTAACTCGTTTACTATTATAATAAAGTCTTTTCTTAAAAACTAGTTACTTAGTTCAGTATTTATTAATAAACTTCTTTATTTATTTACGTGTAAACTTAAATTCAGCTTATAAGTGGTTATATAGCTTTTACATCTAGTTTACGTAGACTGTAGCTTAGGCGGTGCTAGTAAGCGGGCCTTAATAAAGCTTAGGCTCCTTACCGTAATTAGTGAAGAATGGTAATATACTTATCGACTTAATTAGCGTTATATTATAAGCTATCTACGCTGTTAGTAACAGCTTAAGCTAATTATCTTATTCGAAGTTAACGTAAGCTTAAAGGTATATTATAAATATCTAATTAACTCGCTCTGTTTAACTGTCTGTTTATAAGTAGAAAGCTGTTAAGAGCTTACTTTTCACACCTATTCTTTATATTAATCCTTACTAGAATTTTAACATAATTAGCTTATCTTAATTTGTAACAATGTTATTTAACTAAAGGTATTATAAAACTACCTCTTTCTTAAAGATATAAGTAAGTTACTCTGCTGTTATATCCTTTAAGGTTAGTAAGAAGTAAGCTTATTTTATTAATCTATTAACTACCACGAGGATCTAGTTATAAGTAACTTTTATAATAGGGTCCTTAGACTTTAGAACCCTGGTAATAAAGTCGAGTAAGATTAAACTCTATAATACCTGTGGTACAGGGAGTGGTTTAAGGAGTTTATAAAGCTTATAACGCTAATTCTACTTCCTATAATAAATGTCGCAGTTATTAACCACTTCCTTAACTAGCTTCTTCATTCCTAGGAAAACGTACGTTTATTAAGCTTATATAAAAGTCTTAACTTAGCCTATATATCTTCTAAGTTAAGACTTATAAACCTGCTAAACGTATTCCTTCCACTTATTTAAGTCGTAAATGTACAGTTTCTCTTAATACTAAAGCCTTACTCTTAATTTAGGTATATTATCTACGCCTTTTAGTAGCTGTTTTAGTTAATAACCAGTTTTGTCGTAATTTAAATACTTTAAATACTCCTTTCTATAGTTTTACACGTGCCTTAAGAAGTCTCCTAAAAGGTATTAATACTCGTAAGTTCCTTCCATTAACCTTCTTACTTAAAAGTCCTATTATTACTAATAGATATTATACTCTGTTTATAAGTTTATACAGATATTAATAATTTATTCTAACGTCTAGTCATTTAACACTTATAATATATGTTCTAACGTGCTATTCTTTACTTCGTTAAACATAGTAACAGGGACTAAGACCAGATTAGCATCCTTATAGTCCTATCTCTAGTTAAGAGCATTAACTCGCCCATTATCTTTTCCTTTAACGTAGTGAATTTAAAAGTAGAACAGGGCTATTAATTCTACTTACTGTACTTACCGTGGATTAAGTTCCTTTATTAGGAAATACTAAAGGTTATTATAGTCTAAAAAGACCTAAACTAATTCTTCTATACTATTTAAGTACAGTGCCTACTTAGTAAAACACTAAATAATCGCTATCAGTTCCTTATTGTAAATTAGATATTACAGGGCTAGGCTGTGGATTCCTTTTAATAAGAAGGTAACTAGGTGGTGTTTTCCATTGTCTTAGACTTAGTTAAGTTCTCTGCCGATTACGAATTCCGAAAAGTCTATCTTAACTTAGAAAAGCTTTAAGAAATTAAGGAGAGCTAAGACTAATATTATAATAAAAGTGTACTTAAGGTCTTTAAATGCCTTCTACTATCTATTAGTCTACTTAAACGGCTTTCCTTCACCTATAAGTTCGTAAAGTAATCTTACAATTTTCGTAAAATACTTAATAAAACAGTAATAAAAGTTCGTAAAGCTAATAAAGGCTTATAACTCTTTCTAGTTCTTTAAAGTAAGCTAATCCCTAATTACTTTTATCTTCTCCAGTTACATTTTAAGCCTTCCCGGAGTTACTTTAAACCCTAAATAGTTCAGCTCTTAAACGTGGAAATAGCTTTTCTTTAAGTTTATTATTAACTTTACCTTTTTAAAAGCTGTTAAAACCTATTATATATACTTTCAGTATTCTTTTAAAGTTTCAGAATAAATTAGAACGTCGTCTAAATACATAAAGATAAACTTATCAAGAAAGGGGCAGAGAACACTGTTAATAAGGCCTTAGAAAGTTACTAAGGCGTTTATTAATCTTATTAGCATAACACAGTACTAATAATACCTATTATAAGTCTAAAAGGCCGTCTTATATTTATCCTCTTCCTTTACTTTAATGTAATTAAACCTTATAGGGAAATTAAGGCTAAAGAACTAATTTACCTTAGTAATTTATTCTTACATTTCCATAATAAGTAATAATAAGTAATAATTCTTAATTATATCCTTATTTAACGTTTAATAATTAATAATTATATATAACTTACTATCTCCCTTTCTTAAGATAAACAGTATTAAGTACCTTACTGGGGACTAGGACTCTATAATAAACCTGTTCTTTAAGTTCTTATTAACGTACTCCCTTAAGGCTTTAGCTTATTAGGGGTTTAAGTAATAAGGCTAAAAGCTGTAAAGCTTTACTCTTAGCTTTAACTTAATTTCGTGGTCTTATAATCCGTAGTCTAGTAATTATAATATCTTTTTTCAAAATAGGGTGAACTTCCTGTATTTAACAGGTACCTTAAATAAGTTAACTTCCTCACTTATTTATAAATCAGCTTTTAACTTCTTTTTACCTTTTAAATTATTATTTAGGTAATATAATAAACCTTTTAATCTTTTAACTGTCTTAATAAACTTAACTTAAACCATACTTAATTCTAAGGGTTTAACGTGCTTTTAAGTGCTTTATACATCTTTAAAACGGTTTAATACCTTCTTAGCTTTCTTTAAATAGTAATTACAGTTAGGGGACTTATTAAAAGTAAAGTAACTACTCCTTTAATTAATTATAAGGTTATACTTTTCCAGCTAAGGTAGATTTAAGATTATATTATATCTTATAACTAATGTAACGTTAAAATCCACTTATTATTCGTCCCTATTTACTTTAATTAAGAGTGGTAAATAGTAAGTGACTTTACTGTTATTATATTAATATAAGCCTTTTTCTCTATTTTAAATAGGAATAGCCTCTTTATACTTTTTATTAGGGAGTTTCCTTCAGTTAATTAACAAGGGGTGTATTAAGTTAGAAGCACTTCTGTTATTAATCACTACTCTTACTTTAAATAGCCTTCCTCTTCTATCTATTATATTAATACTGACAGAATAATACTTATACTTTTTTAATATTTAAGTTATAATAATTATCTGTCCTTAAGGTCTTATTTAACTTAACCTTTAAATACCTCTTCTTTATCTTAAGGTTTTTACTAATTAGTAAATTACTAGTTTCCAGCCCTTTTAAAAGGCCTGTAACCTTTTCTTAATTCCTTTTAGAAAAATAAGCAGCTTTAATAAACCTAACGATTAACCTTTCCTAAGTTTTCACACCTTAACGTCTAATTAACTTTAAATAGTACGATATTCCTAAAGTCCTTAATAAGTTAATAATACGCTTTACAAAACTAAATCGCAGTAATATCTTTTTACTTTTAAATCCGTTAATAATTTTCCCACTTTTACTATTCTCTAGCTTTTCTATTAAGGTGTAATAAGCACGTTACAATTAGGTAGTTATTAAGTACCCCTCCTTACCAGTATATAGTAAGAGCTTAATTAACTATAATAACCTTCTACTTATTACTAAACTCTCTTATTAGGGAGTAAGAAACTTAGTAATAAGCTGGTTTTAACTCTATCCTTATAATAGCGTAATCCTGTCTCTATATGTTAGGGAAGTGGTTATAAAGGGCCTTAAGTCTATAATACCAGTTAAAAGTATAGTTATCGTATACGTAATTAATCTATAATATATCTTTATAATTAAAGTAGTTAATATTAATTACTAGTGTTACAGTTATAAAGTATAGGATAAGGGAAGTAATACCTTATTCTTTTTTTTCTTCCACTTACCTTTAAGTTTGTTATTTCTCTTAAACCTCTTCTTAAAACTCAGGTAACAGTAACTTAGCTTATTCTTCCATAAAGTGGCCTTCCTTAATAAATCAGTATTTAAGTTAATTAATAAAGTAAACTTTATTATAAAGTTATAACTTAATCTTTACTACTCTATCTTTAAACGTTACAGTAAGGCCTTTAACTTACAGGTCCTTTACTTTATCTATTAACTCTTAATGTTTTTCCTTCAGCTCTTAAACTCTTCATTAATATACTTACTTTATACCTTCTTAAGGGACCCTTAAAGTACCAGTCTAAAGTATACTAACTTTAATATAAGGTAGCTATTTAAGCTGTCCTTCTTTTAAGGAGGTAAGGGTGCTGATTTACTTAACGTACTTAAAGTGCTTAAAAGTCTTAAAGGGTACTGTTAAGAAGAACTTCCATTTCTCTAATTTAATTCTCTTAACTTATTCTCTTTCACTTTTTAAAGCTTACTTTACCGTTAAAGTAACCTAAAGGGCTAGTTCTTTAACTTCCTTTACCCTTTTAGTGATTTCTAAGTTAGGGTCTTTCTTAGACTTCCTTAGTTCTTAAGCTTACAGGGTAAGGTTTTTAAAGCCTGTAACAGCTAACTAGAACATCTCTTCCTAAAGTCGGTCTTTTATAACCTGTACCTTTAGCAGTTCTAGGTTTCTACCTTAAAGTCAGTCTTTTACAACCTGCACTTCCGTAGCTAACTCTTCTAGTACACCCTTAAGGATTAGGTACACTATATCTTAAGGTTCTTCTTCTTCTTCCTTATCTCCTAAATCACATTCGTCTATCTAAGTGCAGTCTTTTTCGTTACTTACTATCTTAATATAGATATCTCCTAAGTTAAACCTAACGTGCTTTCCTCCTTCTAAGACAGGTTTTTAACTAACTTACTTTAATAACAGGTATTACCGTGCTATATATCCTTTCTTATCACAATTAAAGCACTAGACTTAAGATAGGTCTTTAGACTGCTTCTGCTACTATCGTTAAAGCTTATCACAGTTAAGTTAATTCTAACAGTTCACTATACTAATGTTTATTAATCCAGGGTAGTAACTTATCGCAGTTAACTAATTCCCCTTTTTTAGTTTACTTAACTAATAAAGGATCTATTCCTTCTAGTAATTCTTTTAATAATAGTAATTATAATATCAGTTATTAACCTTAATAGCTATCTTAACTAACTCCTAAAGGTAATCCGGCTAATCTTCTTAGTAAAGGTCTCTCATAACATACTCCTTCAAACTACTCCAGAATAACATTACTAGAGCTTCTTAGCTAAGCTTAATCTTTACTACTTTTAGTTTAAAGCGTATAGAGAACCCAAAGACCGAAAACATCCACCCCAAGGCTATAAAGTATTACTTAGTCTGTCTTAAGGTGTCTAATTCTTTAAACTTAGTCTAGAGTTAGTCGATAAACACGTTAAAGTTATTAAAGAGGGCTTAAGTCTTAGGGACCTCTTTACGTACTTTATCTACAGAGAGTGTTGGGTTTTTACAACCCTAACCCGGCCAGTGTGGTTAGAACAGTGTGGCTGGATCCACGCAGCCGCTCCGCGGCTCTGCACAGCCAAGAACGCCAGACTCCACTGCCAACCTCGTATTCAGTCAGCCAACCTCGCTTCGCAGAAGCGAGTGTGGCTAATGCACTCTGTGCACTGGCCACCCTCACGGCTATAATAACACAGCTTCCACTCTCGAAGATAGAAATAATGAATCACCTTCAACACACACTGCTTTCCAATGCCTTGACCCCTTTTGCATTTCAACAGGTTATGAGCCCGGAGTCTCCTCCTACTCCACTACTCTGGCTTCCAGCCACTCCACTACTCTGGCTTCCAGCCACTGCACCACTCTGGCTTCCAGCCACTCCACTATTCTGGCTTCCAGCCACTGCACTATTCTGGCTTCCAGCCACTGCACTATTCTAGCTTCCAGCCACCTATATCACTTGGCTTCTAGCCACTCGCTGCACTCTGTGCAAGCAATTATACACTGCAATCCGCAGGTATAAGTTGTGTTCGCAGTTATGAACAACAACAACCCACGTGGCCTAAAACACTTATGTTTAGCCTAGTGGTATAACCCTCCACACTCCAACTTTGGATTTGTAAAGGTTACAAGTTCGACTCGCGCGCAAGTCAAGTTCTCCTGTGTTTGTATAAATAATTATACACTACTATACGTAGTTATAAATTGTGTTTCACAATTCAGAATAAATAATAACCCACTTGACTGTATAAAACACTTATGTTTAGCCTAGTGGTATAACCTTCCACATTTCACTTTTAGACTTATGAAAGCTGTGAGTTTGACTTATATATAAGCTGGATTTTTTTTCCGCTTTATATAAATAATTATACTGTAATACATAAGTATAAGTTGTGTTTACAATTGTGAATAATAAATATAACTATAAAACACTTATATATTTAACTTAATGGTATAAACTCTTCACAATCTACCTCTGGATTTATAAAGGTTATGAGTTTAACTCATATATAAGTTAGGATTTTTCTACCTTATGGATTTACCTGGTATATAATCACTTCGATTAAACTGTGTTTGGAAAATTTAACCTATTTGGTAGTTTCTTCTAAGCAGTCTAGACTCCTAGTATTGTAAACTACTGTATTTTACAGAGGTATAAGATAAAGCCCGCCATAGCTGAAAAACTGGATTAAAAACTCTCCTAACGGAGAGAAGAAAAAATAACAGCTGTTTTAGCTGCAGAACTTTCAAAATCAGCCTTACAAACTAAAGATAAAGATATTATGCTTAAAAACGTTCCAGCACTTAATGTATATAATAATAATAATAATACTCATACTCTTTTAAATATTATAATAAATAACCCTTTGGTTCTAAAGCATGGCTTAAAGGATCTATTAGATTAGGTAAAAGATTCATATATAGAAAGAGATATAAATCTTATATATAAATTCATATTTAATACTGGCGTATTAGTCCATGTAATAAGTAATAAATTATAGTTCACTTCATATAAAGAAATAAATACTACTGTGAAGTGGGGTGAAGTAAAAACCCTATTAGTACGTAGAGAAGGAACATGTAAAATAACCTTTACTGATACTGGGAAAGAAGCCACTCTAAGGAAGTGTTTCTATATACCAGAATTAGGTATAAATATAATAAGTATTACTGCACTGCCTCCAGATATCCTTTAGATTGGTGGAAATAATACCCTTATTATAATAAAAAATAACTAAGTAATAATAAAAGGGTAAGTGAAAGAAGGCTTATACTTTCTGCCTGCATAACCTTCTATATACTTTATAAATATAATAATGGATTTACTCCATCAAAGATTCGCTCATATAAATAAACAGAATCTGCAGAATCTGGTGAAAAATACTATAATAAATAACCACTATAAATAAAATAATAATAATAATAATACCTGCTTAGAATGTGAAGTGTGTGCGTAAGCAGAACTTCCAAATAAACGAAATAAAGAAAGCAGTAATAAAATATAATATAACTATATGGAAAAAATATCTAGCGACCTCTGTGGGCCGTTTAGAATAAAAACACATGATAAAAAATCATACTTTATAACCTTCCTTAATAAAAAATCTAGATATCTAGAGGCACAGCTCCTAGCTAATAAAATAGAAGTACTTTCAGTATTTTTAGAATATAAAGCAAGGGCTGAGAATAATATAAAAGGATATAAAATACGCGTTTTTCAATGCGATAATGGGACCGAATATAAACACTTACTGAAGTACTTGACTAAAGAAGGTATAATAACATAATTAAGTCCTCCATACACGTATGAATGTAATGGCTTGCCAGAAAGAATAAACAGAATAATAATGGTTAAAGTACGTGCAGTATTGATATAATTAAACGCACTGAAATACCTATGGGGTGAAGCATTTTAAGCTATAGTATATATATATAACAGAACACCTTACAGTGCCCTTGGATTTAAAACTCCATACGAAGTGGCTAATAATATAAAACTAAATATTGATAATATAAAGATCTGGGGTTTAATAACATATTATAAAATTAAAGGACCTAAACGATCAAAACTAGAACCATAAGCTGAAAAAGGAATTTTAGTAGGTTATGGTGAAGATAATAATAATTATAAAGTCTTTGACTTAAAATCAAGAAGAATAATATGGTTAAGGGATGTAAAAGTCCTTGAAGGCCAGTTTTTGAAAGAAAAACAAATAAAACATGTCTCTTTTTAAGAAGAAGTAGAAGAAATCGAAGCCGAAGGCTTTAATATAACTGATACACTATATAATAATAATTTAAATAATCCAAATAATAATAATTTAAATAATAATAACAATAATTTAAATAATTTAAATAACAATTTAAATAATAATAATAATAATTGTAATAATCTAAATAATAATGATAATTTAAATACTAGAATAATAACTAGGTTATAAACACGCCGTATAAATTCTAGCCAAGATATAGCTCTCTCTCCACCTTAAGTAGTGGTAGAAATTCCCAGAAAGAATGATGAATACTATAATTAATATTAAAGGATCCTTATAAACCTTATCACAAATAACGTTGATATATTCTATATAAAAGATACTTAGAAAGAGCCTTCCACTTATAAATAAGTAATAACTGGGCCAGAAAAAGAATAGTGGAATAATTCTATGCGTGAAGAATTAGAAGAGCTCGAAAATCAACGTACATGGGAGCTGGTTGATTTACCACATGATAGAAAGGCTCTTGGAGGCCGTTGGGTATATAAAAAGAAGATAAATAATACTAATAATACTATAAAATATAAATCAAGATGGGTAGTTTAAGGATTCAACCAGGTTGAATTTCTAGACTATTTAGAAACCTTTTTTACAGTATGTAGGCCAGAAACATACCGAATACTATTCGTGATAGCTATATTAAATAAATGGCTTATATTACAATATGATGTGAAAAATGCCTTTGTGTATGTAGACATCGATCAAGAAATATACGTATAATTACCTACTGGTTTTTATAATAATAATAATAAAGTCTGTCGGCTGTGTAAAGCGCTGTACGGCTTAAAACAAGCTCTAAGGCTGTGGTATAAACATCTATTAAAGATATTAAATAAGTTGGGATTTGTTGTATTTAACTACGATGAAGGTGCCTTTATAAATCTAACTATATAGTGTATAATATTATGTTATGTTGACGATATAATAATAAGTGGTCCTGAGGCTGATAATATAATTGCCTAAATAAACAAAGTAAAGGACGATATAAAACTATAAGCATTGGGTGAAATAAATACATTCCTGGGAATAAATATCTTGATAGATTATAAAAATAATAAACTATATATGCACTAAAATAACTATACTAGAAATATATTAGAAAAATATAATAAAAATAACATATATCTAAAAAATAACCCTCTTCTAGCTAATAAATTGTAAGGTAATAATCAGAAGGCTTTATAAGAAGAAATAACAATATACTAACAGTATATAGGGTCATTGTTATATCTAGCCTTGAAAATAAGACCTGATATAGCCTTTGCAGTTCAGTACTGCGCAAGATACTGCTCCAACCCTGGAATTCTACACTTCCAAGCAGTAGATAATATATTCGGCTATTTAAATAAATATCCTGATTTAGGAATAATATATACTGGAGTAAATAATCATAATCTTATAATAAAA
>Ga0247758_1000050_pt1 | contig 83536 bp, 81 predicted proteins | sample UWRJL156409C4_FD_180950 | JGI IMG/M metagenome (GOLD analysis project Ga0247758, IMG submission 180950) | Plant litter microbial communities from Arlington Agricultural Research Station in Wisconsin, United States - UWRJ-L156-409C-4 | ecosystem: Environmental > Terrestrial > Plant litter >... | reverse complement strand
CGTTGGAATCCACCTACCACGCCCTCACGTCCGACCCACCAGTGGGCTTCGCTAGCGCCATGGGGCTGCCTAGCGGGTCGTCGTGACCGCCTAGCGGGTTTGCATGGCAAAAAATTACAGTGTGGCTCAAGGAGACGATGGGGGGGCGCTGACGGGCAGCCAACGGAAATTATCGCAATTGCTTGGGAGGTTGGTGAGGTGTTCTGCAGCTGCCCGCCGCCAACTTGGCCAGCTCAGGCGTGCTGCTCGTGCCGTCCTGTCGAAGCAGACAGGGTGGGCATGAGCCAGGCAGCGGGTTCAATCTCCCTGCTGCATCACCCCACTGCAGGTGAATTTTGTTTAGTGCGAGCGGAAGCAAACCCGGCCACAGCCCCTGTCGCTGCCCCCGGAGCCCTGGCTGGTGGTGAAACAAGACACCCCCCTGTAATTCCCACAGACTCGACCGCCAAATCCGGACCTGGTCATACTTGCGACAGGCATCGTCTTCTGGAACACTCGACTCCAGTGACCTCAAGGTCCTTGCGCCGTGGTTCTGCAACTATGCGATCACACATGAAATGACGAAAATGACTTGGGGACTGCTGAGTATTGTGCTCCTCGCCAGATCTGAAGCAAGCGACTGGCTGCTGGGTTGATTTGCGTCGTGACTGGCTGTGTACCAAATCACGCGCAGACGGAACTACCGTTGGGTGCGTGAATACAGGAGTAAAATGCAAGGGGCGGGATTTGTGTTTTCACACTCGGGTCGAGCTTGTGCTGGCAGAGAACATTCGAAAAGTGGCACTCACCGAGTCATGGCCGGGCTCTTCCTTGAACTGGCTCGGAGCCTGGCGATGTTGAGCCATTGTCAATCCCATAGAGGACGATTGCTTGATCGAGCAAGCTCGAGATACTGTTTGGGTGGGGGAGGTTAGCAACAGAGGCCAAAAAAACTGCTTGAAGCTTCGAAGTTGAGTTTGAAGGTCAGCAGCAAAGTGAAGAACTGTGCAACACCAAACAGCGCGGGCCGGCCGCTCTTGATAATCCTCGCATGGATGGCCAGTCAAACCAGGTTTTCCAATAACGTCCGTGCGTCCTGCAGCACCGAAAAGGGAAAGGGGGCTAGGCAGGGCAGCGCACCAGCAACCAAAACGCGTCTGACGGATTGTGTCGACGCGTCTGGGTTCGGGGATCGAGCGCTCACTTACAAAATGCGCGTTCCTTGGGCGCCCCTGACTCTCGAGGGCGAGTGACAATCACCCCGGGAAGGCCTGTCCCTTTCTTGACTTGCCGGTAGTTCTCCCGCAATCTTTGCCGGTTCTGTTGGGCGAAGCGGCAGGTGAATAACACGTCGTCGATGTCGTTGCGAAGCGCTGAGTAGTAAGTCAGTATTACTATTGAGAGTGGTGTTTCTGATGAGGAGTTCAATAGGTCCACGCGCTTGTCAAATACCGGGTTGCAATGTTATTAATAGCAGCAAGGAGAGGGCAAGCAATCCGTTGGACTGCATAGGAGGATGCTGAGCGAAATTTCCAAAATTTCATGCGATACCAGATGGGGGACTAGGGTGGAACGTTGCCGAGATTGAAACGGGATCGCTCTCGCTCTGCAACACCCCTGCCCAAATCCCGAACCGGCGGTGCCTCAGAAGGCGCCATGTCGATTTTGGAGACCTTCAACAGCCCCCAGCGCTTGGCGCTGGGTGCGCGCTGAGCCTGTGTGTGATGAAATGATGCACGTACCTTTGTAGTGACCCTATGTGCCGGATTGACCGGGGTAGGCGAGAGGCGGCTAGGAGTTGTAGCGAGAAAACTAAGACGTTGCGCAAAGTCAGATGACCGCGACAAGGGAAAAACAAATGGTTACGCTCGCATCCTGGTGCGGAAGAGCCCTGGAGACGGACCCAAAGAGCCGGGTGGGTTTCGCTGCTTCTTGGACCACGTGCGAGTCCTCCACAAGAAAAATCGTAGGGTATACAACGTCGTACCTTGCGGTCAAAGCCCCACCAAGACGATGCTTCCTGGTTTTCGTAGAGTGCGTGTCCGAGGGTTCTGTGTCTGAAGTCTATCGTTAGTCTCCACGGCGTTCAGTTTAACATGACAGCACTTTCGAGAGGGGGTTATGAGAAAAAACGGTCTGCGCCGCTGTGCCGCACCGGGATACAAAGGAGCCCTTGAACCAGCGAGACCAAACGCTTTGAACATGCACCGACTGTCAGCCAGCATCGATGTTACCGACAAGGCTTGATTGAGTCCGACTGTCCCTGGAACCGGTGCAACAAGGAGTCCATGCCGACCAAGTCCAAGATAGGGCGCAGAAGAGATATGCAGTAGAGAAGAGAACTCACCGTACTCTGCAAAACTTTTACCGCTTCTGCGAGACCGGAATATATTTCTAGGAAGCAAAGTTAGCAAGAGTCCTTGATTCTTCTATTGCCGAGTGACCACTGCTAAACAGGACAGGACAGGACAGCAACAAGAGTACTGACACGACCAAACGACGCGCTGGCTTATTGGATGCTGCAAAACGAACAACTTCAGGGCTGGAAGGGTAGGCCAGGTATCATAAGCTGCGATATCCTCGATCGTTGCTTGCAAGGACGACAGCTCGTTCATGGAACTTCAGCCGACGAGGCTGGTGGCGGGTATGAACCAGGGGTGATCGTAGAGGGAAAGCGCGTGGCCACTGGGTTACACGGCAGTACGAAATCAGCACAAACGGCCACATACGAGGGGAAAGGTCTCAGATCGCGAGCCACACAGAGCCCATCAGAGTGGTCCGCACAGTAAGAAAGCTGAAGATGATTTGCCCGTCGATTCGCATCGAACGTAGCATAAGATGGGATGTTGCGAACGTTGGGGTTTAGCGTTCAGATCGGGGCTAGAGCTGGGGTCCTGGACTGGATTTGCGAGACCGTTGGTGAACCAGGATCAGGGTCGCGAACCACCATGGCCAACGCGACTAGCAGCAGGGACAGGAACAAAAACACAGCCGTGACGACGTTCCGAGGCAGCATCCAGCAAGAAAAAAGAGGGTAATTTACCTGAGAAAGCGAAAAGCTTGCTCTGCGCAGATGTCGAACGATGTCTCGCGCTTCTCGATTGTTCACGACGTGTGCTCCAATGGCGATGCGACAGAACAGGATCGCAGCAGGACAGTCGAGGCCGGATGGCAGAATCGAATCAATGTCGTCCGAGGCTGTCGAATATGCATACAATTAGTCAATGGTCGGGTGTGTAGCCGGCGTGACTGGCTGAAGATTCCGATTGTTTGCTTGCTCGATGCAGGTTTGCGTCGGTCAAGGGGGAAAACAACGGACGGTTTCGAAATTTTGGGCAGAGCTCCAGACGACGACGCAATTTCTTGTTTGCGCGGGCCCGGTCGCACAGGGGTCCGTGTGGGGGAGCTCAAGACCACGGTGAGGCACGGGAACACGTGAACTGCGCCCGTTACCTTCGGCGGGGGGTTGTTGGTCTGCGGGCACCGGTCGGGATTTTTGGTTCAGAGCAGGGGAGGAAGGCTTGCAAGAAAGACGTGGTTCTGTTCTCAAGCAGCCTGTCATCCCCAAGGAAAGGTTTTTTTTTTTACCGTACAACCCTACGAGCCAGCAAGATCGACTGGGGAGCTATCCTGAGGCCGTCCGGGAACACATGGGGCGAGGAAGAGAGAAATCAACGAACCTGTTCTTTGGTCAACCTGGGGAAGGTGGTCGTCGCAGGGCGAGGTCTGGCAGAAGCTGTGTCCTGTGTCGCGTCGCTGGTCGCGCGATGGCTGCCGGAGGTCGGGATGGGACCGGGGCGAGTTGCGAGCCCGAAGCGACGAGAAGGCGTTTTTGTACTCCCCCACACTTGCAGCGAAATTGGGACAGATGGCGCCTTGACGAGCTCAGTCGCGTCTGAAGGACTTGCAGCCTCGAATCCGTATCGTGTGGCTGCGGAGAGCCTGATGATTAGGGGACGATCAACCGCCAGCAGCAACAGGGGGCCTCGAATCCTGCGCCTGTCTGTCGCTGGGATCAGCAAGCCGAGCTCGCGCAAGCGTCCTTCGACTCGGCTGCAGGTCGCTTCTCCTTATTCTTCTTCCCCTTCTTCTTCTCCTTCTTTCTTCGTCTTCTTCGGCCCAGATATGCAGCTACAGCATGCGCGGTCCAGCGACCTTTTGAGGCACGTTTGCGGAGGAGCAGCCCAGGGTACGATGGCAGCAAGGATTGTGCGGTCTGTCAACCGTTGTGCCGTTGGGGAAGACAGGCTGGGTGGAGGAGCGATGCCTGCTGGTGCACGAACCCTTGCAGGGGAGAAGAGAGAGGGGGACAGGGGCGCAGAGGTAGGGGGGTGGGCGTTCGTGGGATTTTCTTTTAAAGCCCGGTGTCTTGGGCCTTGCAGTGAGGCCCTGGTCGCCGTCCAGGATGCGGCGGGAGGAGAGGCAACGTTGAAAAATTGGGGGAAGCAGGGAGGGGAGTGCGAGTGTGTGTGTGTGTGTGTGGGAGTGTGGTACCTCGCGAGGGTGAGGTGTGTGTGGGAGGCTTGGTGGCTGCGTTGCTTCTCTGCACACAGACTGGGGTTCCAAGGCTTTTTTAGCGGGATTTAGTCGTTGACGGGAACCCAAGGGGGCGGGTGAGGTGACAGGGCAGCCAGGCGAACGCAAGACAACCTGACAAGGAGGCTAACCAGGCCGGCAAGGACTGGGGACTGATCTGTAGTGTACGCGAGAGGAAAGAACAAGAGAGAACAGCCTCCACGGCGTGGTTGGCAGGATAAATGGACCCTTTAAAAGAGCCTGGATGATGCCGTGCTGCCAGGGGGGATTGGAGCCTCAGGAATCGCCCGAGATCCCGGCCACAAATATACCTACAAGTGAGTGTGCGTATGTACAGAGGGGCGGTCAGTCTGTTTCTCACTTCCCTCGGTTTGCTCCGCCATCGCCCTCCACCGATTGTATGCCCAAGGTCCGCGGGGACCAGACGCGCAGGCACGCGGACAAGCGGGCGTCGGCGGTGGCGGGGGCCAGACAGCAACGAAACACCAGGCAATACGAATACCACGGCCGCCTGGATCAGCTCCCAGCAGCATAAGTGATCAGTCTGGAATAAGCAGCTAAAAACGACGTCAAGCACCAGTCCGGGCCACTCACGCCCGTCCGCTGGCACAGACCTCGACCGCAGCAGGGGGGTGGCATTTCCTAAAGAAGGCATCAACCCAGAGGTTAGCCACCACGGTGGGATCGGGAAAGACTGGTACGGCGTCCGTGGGACGGCGTCGTAGAATAGGGGGTATCAAATTTGCGACATCCGCGGCCAAATGCACGGCGCTTGGAGACGGGATGGAGTTGGGATGTGGTCGGGAGGTGACGGGCGGGCAGGCAGGTGGGCATGCGAAATCGCTCGAGGGGAAGTGAAGAGGGGGCTTGGAAACTGGGAAGACGACCCGAGGTCCTGCAGGAGTTGGTGTGCGATGATGGGTGCACGCATCTAGGACGTGAATAAAATCCAAAAGAGTGGGGGCGCGCCCGGAGTTGTTGAGAGCTTAACTGCACGTATTCCGCATTCTGTATTTTGTTCTGCTCGTTCTTCAGACTGCATCCGGGAAAGCGTCCGTCCACTATCCAAACTTTGCAGTACATATCAACTGCATGGATGCTGCGTTGAGTTGTACTCCGCAGCGTGGTGGGTGGTGGTGGTACTCGCGCGTGTGCCTGTTGACGGCTTCCACCGCCAAGGCCCGGGGGGGAACAGCCGATTGGAATCCGAGAAAAGCGGTGGCATCAAACACCACCACCACCTTTTGGTATCGACCAGCGCTTGTTTCTGTCCGAGACAGTTCTCTGTCAGGTATGCCTCTGGGCCCTTTGGTTTGGGCATAGGATCGTCCAAATATTGGATACATCCCCGGCACGTTGTTGTGCCGCCTTGTTTGACGCTCACCGCACTCGCAGCGCAATCCCATCACACCCGCAAAGAGCCCATTTCGGATGCAACGTGATGCGTCCCTGTTGTCTGGCTACTGGCTAGCGCGCCGCCGTAGTGGCAGTCGTCGCCCAGCTTGGAAGGCCATATCGTTATCAGCCAAATGACTGGTGGTCCTTTGGGCAGTCCGTGCAGCTCAGCTCTGCTGACAACAAATCCTAGTGTTATTCCCAACCGTACGCAGTTTCTCGTGTCAGCGGCGACGAACAGTGACTCCGTACACTACGGAACAGACCCACCCCGCTCCGGCCTTCGCCATACACATCCTCTGGTCAGCATCCGATCTGGATAGTGCACATATCTCGCCTCTGCTGTGTCATCGCAACGACCGCCGGGCAGCAGTCCAACGAAGATGACGCACGATACAATTCTCGGGAGGTGGAGGTGGGTCTCGAAGCGGCGATTTAGGTGGTTTTTAGGCAGCTGCCGACTTGGTTGACTGTGGTGAGAGTCGGTGGCACGGGTGGCTAGTGCGCCGACCATGCAGCAGCTGAGGCGTTGGCAGCCGGACCAATCGTGTTGCGGCAGATGTCTGGAATAGGCCCGAAAAAAAGCCACTTCTTGCGCCAAATGATGGGGCATCTTTTGCCATCGCTGGCTCACAAGATCTGTCAGAGGAGAGACACACACCGTCTTTGAAATCAGTAGAGGCAGAGTTGACCTCAGGCCCGGATTACACGCTTCGGTCCAGCCAATTGGCGCGCCCAAGGGATTCAGCACCATCGCCCCAAAGGCGGGGTCCAACTTGACTGGGCAGCGCTTCACGAATCACCGCAGAGTCACGAGGACCGGCTCACTGCACAAGACAGCTCACGGGGTTTAGCTGCCTCGGCAGTGTCGTCGCTCACCGCAAACACCGCCAGCCAAACAGACAAAGCAGCCCAGCAGAGCGAAAGAGGACGGTGTGCTCGCTGTTGCTATTCTTGGTCCGCCGTTTCCCACAGGACAGCGAGTGGCCCGAGTCCCCCAGCCTGCAACTACTTCTGGTTTGGTCCCCATGATCTCCGGCTGGCAAACGATTCCCTTCGGACCATGCTGGGGGAAACGAGGGACGCGAGCGACGAGGAGGTGTTTCGTATCACTCATCACCGCGCTCCCATTTCCGTCAAAAGGTTTTGATGCGACACCAAGAGCCTCTCCCGTCGGTTCGGAAACACTGCAGCATGAACTGAGCGATCGACTTTTCTATTTTGGGGGCGGTCCCTTCGTCTCTGTGCGGCGGAGAGTTCTGGCTGCAGCGCCTTAATGTCAAGAAGCTCGTGCAATGGGTTTCAAGCCGCAAGTTGGGCCCGCAGCTGCTGCAATGCTCCATCAAACCCTTGAACGGCAGATGGGCCGCCCAGAGAGGTGAATGTTCATCTGCCCACTGCCGCGCTTCCTGGGCCGCTTGCCTATGTAGCCAGCCCCGCGCGGACGAGCTCATCACGCAACACCGACATTGTCGGCGGTTGTCAGCTCGCGGAGGCTATCTGAACGTCACTTGTGTCGAGGGGAATCCGTGCCCCGCGTCTGCTTTCCACGTCAAGCAAGCCCCAGTCGCTGTGCGGGCATCCTAAGCCTTCCCGCCATCCTTGCTGGCAGCGTTTAGTACCTTGCTCAACTCTCGGGGATTTTGCCGACGCCCTGGGCCGCCATGAAGCAGGCCGCGCCGCATGCACCAACTGAAAATCGCTCCATCCTTGAGACGGGGGGACGACTGGCAGGCTTGCAACGGTACCTTGTCGGGAGATCTCGAAAAGCTTCCCCAACCCTCACAAAAGATCCTTCCGTTCATCCCAGAAATCGGCCAACCCCTAGTCCGTACCTCACCCTCCACTTCAGACTGATCCATCACATCTCACCAGCGACCAACCATGCTAGCGCCTCGTCCCGCCAGCGGAAGTCACCCTAGCCAAGATATACAGCACCGACATGGAAAGGGAAAACGCATTCCTATCTGTCAAGCATGCAAGATTACCCTGCGGATGTGGTTACGTACGACCTCACCTGAGGGCAAGTCAAGTGAGCCGTCAACACATGCATGAAGAAGAAACGGTTCTGCATCCGCTGACCAATGAGACGGGCTGCCCAAGAACGAATGACACGACACTAGCTGGACGATCTCCTTGCTACAAACGAAGTTGGAAATGTCGATACAATCTGCTCTGCACCTCCAATTTCTTCCTTAGCATTGGATTCCTTCCCAAGTTGTTGGTCCAATGAGCTGGCCATGTCGGCCCCTATTCCTCCCCACCAGCGTTCCCGTCATTGCGGTACCAGCAACGGGATTGGGCAGCTCTCGGAAACCAAGCACGCCCCTGGGGGCAAATGTAGCCAAAGGGAAGTGGGCGTGGCTTCCGCGAGGGTGCTTTGACTCCTTACTTCGTACCTCTCGTCACACCGGGTTGATTGCGCATGCGATCTCTGGGTCAGTGGAACATGCCCATGCCCCTTCAATTATCCTGGCACATCTCCAGCTCCTCCCCCCTCCCCTCCTCCCCTCCACGGAGCTTGGGAAGGACGCGAACCGCATCTTGCCATGGAATCGGCCCTTGTCATAACGACAGCCGGCTCGGAGACTTGGAGGACTTTGACTTCCGGAATATTCTCCCGCTTCGTCGTCAAACGTTGAATTAGGGCGGTAGCCTAAACTTTAAGAATGCTGGGGAGGACTTGACTCAAAGGTGCCCTGGGGGCTTGCTGCACCTCAGCAAGCTCGCATACTGGCATGTCACGATGCTCAAGCGATGATAGCGCCTCGAGTTCCGGCAATCTTCACGAAAACTCTGCATCGTCATCATTCAGACGGGAGGGCGCATGCAGCCAGTGTGGCCCGCCGCGCAGAAGTCTTTGCTTTGCATCCAGCACACGGCACTCTTCGTCCGTCACTTTCTGCTTCGCGTCTTTGCTTGCCGAGCAAGCGAAGAGCTCGGCTGGGGAGCAGTGGAAGCACGCCTGCAAGCCTGCAAGCCCTTAAGACCCAGTGGTCCACGGTTTCAGCCATAGTGACATGGGCTTGTTCACAGAGCATGGACATGGGGGTGTTTCCCTCTGCCCTTTGCGCGCGGCAGAGGCCCCATGGAAGCAATAACGAAAGTACTGTGTAGTCCGTAATCGCCCTTTTTGCGACGCTTGTTGAAGCGATGCGGACATTGGCCTTTCCTCTTCGGTAGCAAGGCCCGACGGGGTGGGGGGGACTGAGCGTACAAGCAGGAATCTATATCACGGTCCCAGTAAGTTTACGCGTTGCTGAAAAAGGGGGTTGCTTCGAGACTGCTGGCATATAGTCTCATTTCAGCAGCAGACGCGCTGGAGTCGTCAGAGCAAAAGCAAAGAGAGAGCATGAATGAACGGAGGGCCAAAACAATCACGGTCAGTGCGCAGGGTCGCAGAATTTTCAATCGGTGCCAGGCAGCAGGAAAACACGGTTACGGAGTACGCCCGAGGTTTTGCCTCGTCCATTGGCATTGGCAATCAGTCGAGAGTCTCACTGATTCCGGATAAATGAAGCTCGAGCTATCAGCGCTCGCTCCAGCTGGCTGTTGCAGAAAAACAGCGCGTCGCTCTCGCCGCACACTAACAATAAAACGCGGGTCCTTGATCGCCGCGAAAAGCTGTCAGCCCTCCCCTCGGCCGAGCATCTCCAATTTCCGTTGTCGCTTGACCGACACCCAAAGCGGCAATCCTGCCCCTGTCTCAAGGTGAAGAAGGGACTCGGAGTCGGGGCCATGTTAACGTTACGAAGGCCGTCACGCCGTCTGGAGAGAGAAAGAGAGAGAGACTGTCAAACGCGTCCGTCAGTCGCCTGCGCTTGCCGTATCGCAGATTGATATGCCGTCATACCACAATCTGTGGGTTATCAAAACCCAATGCAAGAAATCGCATCGCACAGATCACAAGCATCATTCGGCGGCGCCTCTTCAATTCGTCGCGTCACCAACCCTTCCTCCCCCTCCCTAAGCACAACGCCCCTTGCTCCTTTTTTACAGCACTGCGGACTACCTGGACCAGTGGACCAGTGGAAGTGAGGTGCAGTGCAGGGACGGACGGAGCTACCCAACCCAGCCTTACGGGACGACAAGGAGCCAAACCCGTGCTGTGCACGGTTTCTGTCCAAGGGTGTTTTTTAATGTGTGCCTGCCTGCCTGCTGCACGCACTGCACAATTCCCTGGCCCAGCCGCTTAACCACCCCCCTACCTGCTGCTGCTGGTCCTGGTCCTGCCGGGAATCCTTGCCGGCAACATATTGACGGGGGGGTTCGATGCTAAGATCTGTTTTGAGGGTGGTGGGAGGCTGGGGCTAGGGGGAGGTAGGGGGGGAGGTGTTCCCTTCTTGCTTGCTGCTTGTTAGGTACTGTGGTGGGTGGTGGTGCTACTGCTGCTGCTGCCGGCACACCCCCCAACCACAAATGAAGTGTTTATGAGATGAGATATAGTACCCTCAGTACGTACCCAGAGGTTTTTGATTGAGGAAGTCGGCCCATACTGCAGTAAGGGATGCATCTCGGAACGGTTGGAACATTCTCCAACTGTTTTAATATAATTCGGTACCCAGTACCGCCGCCGCCGCCGGGTTGCGGGGTGTGTGTGTGTGTTTGAACCCCCCCGTCCGTTTTTGGAGGGAAGGGGGTTTATGGATGGGTTGGGGTGGGGGGAGGCATGTTGAGATGGATGTCGAACGAGGCTACGTACCTACCTACAAGTACGGTATACCATCGACGGGCTGAGCCTCTTTCTGTGAGGTGCATGCTGCTTGTAGGGAGGAGTATGGTATGGAGTGCGATGAGGGCGAGGAGCACAATACCGCTGAGGACGCCGTCGTGTAAGAACGGGCCTGTAGATGTCCCGCCTACATCTGGTGCATTGGGAATTGCGTATTGGGACCGGGGAATAGAGGCATGTCCCCGTCTACGCTACGTATTGTACCCGTGGACTGGGCGTTTTTAGTTTTTTTTTTCCTTTCTTCTGCTGTCCGCCGATTCGGGGAGGTATCTCACTGGCTGCCAATCACACGGACGAGCGACGACTGGAGGTGATATTGGTGGGCGGACGAGTGACGACAGCGGGTCTGCCGGCTCCCGTATATGCTCGGGACTCACTCACTCACGTCGTGGGTGACGAGAAGAAGGGAGGCTACGTAGCTGCTAGGTCAGCTTCCACTCCAGTCTCGCTCGGGGCGGACCAGCGGCGCTGTCGAGAGGGCTGGCTGTCGTGTCGCCGTGATGCCACCTCACCGTTGCACAGGCTGGCCATCGCCTCGCCGCCTCGCCTCACCTTGAGCCCTGACTGACGGCCCCCTCCTGTTTGTTGTTGTTGTTGTTGTTGTTGTCCAGGCACATGGGTGGCTGCCCATCCCACCCCGCCGGCACTTCCCTGGCGGGGGGAGAGGGTCCTCGCCACCGCATGGCCGTCGAGGAGAGACATGGCAGTGGGGCGGCGGCGGCGTTCTGATGACGAAAAAGGGTGTGCCCGTGAGAGTCTCATTTGCAAGTGAGTGGGTGTCTAAGACAACCCGGCCGCCCGCCCGCGGTTTTCTCTGCTTCTGCTGCTTCCATTCTGTCTTGTCTCTGGCCGGCGGTAGTGTGCGGACAGCAGAGGCCGGGCGCACCAGCTGAAAAAGCCAATGTCTCAGGGGCTCGACGGAATGGGGGGGTGATCGACATGGCGATTATATGCCTCTGGGGTGGGAGAGGGTTCTGGTCACTGACGAAAACGTGTACGGCTACCTGCAAGGAAGCACCTAGGTCCCATGGGGACTTACTATGTACGTAGGGGAGACGGCGCGTGGTGGCTGTCGTTCGTTGCCTGTGGTCTGATACAGGCATCTGGGTTAAGTCGGAGCCGGACAACAACAACAACAACAACACGGTCATGATCCCGGACCCCGGAGGGTGCATCTTGCATCTGCCATGGCAGAGCCGCCGCCGTTGCCCGTTTCCGCCGCCCGCCCCGGCACACAGCATGCGTAGCTTGGCTCACAGACTGGATATTGTAGACATCTGCGGGCCGGCCCCCTTTTCGGGTCCTGGCTGTCGTTGCCCGCCATACATACACAGGAAGTCGCAGCATAAAATAGGCCAAACACAAGCTTGGAAGAAATTGATCCAGATCTAGACCTGGGCCTACGCTCCCCAGGATCGGGGACGGCGATGGCGACGTCATTTCAGCGATATCATCCCGCCGATGTCTGGCTGTCTGTCTATGTGCCTCTCTTCCCACCTGCCTGCCTATGCGTAGGCCAAAGTACCTCGAGGCAACGAAGTCAACGCCACGGTTATGGAGGTAGCCATGTTAGTTGGTTGTCAGCTGCAGAGGCCCTGGCTTCGACGGCGAGCATGTCATGAACGGAGCCGACTGGAAGCGATACTTGTAGTATTTATCCTACGGACTACGCATTACTGATTAACGGTATCATAGGTCATCACCCTCAATCAGCCCTTCAACCCCTATTCGGTCACGCGATCAATGAGCCTCGGAAACCTCCAGTTAGTGCGTGCTGCATCCACCACGGAACAGGAATGCTGGGAACGGCAAGCCCGTGTACATCCAGCTTCTTCTTCCCTCCCGTGGCAGCCTTCCACTCCGCCTTCAGATTCTTCACCCTGTCTCTCTGGGACTTAAACTGCTCCGTGTACTCTTTGTCCAGTTCGGTGTCCATCTCATCATTTTGCTCGAGAAAAACATGATTGACGTACATCAGTTGCTCTTTGTGTTCATGAAATAGCTGCCACGCGCTCTTCCCGCCCACCAACTTCCAAACACGATTCTGCTGCGACTTGTGCAGCTCCCTTTTCCTCTCGTAGTGATTCTTGGCAAGCCTGGCACGTTCCGCGGCCAGCTCCTTTGCGAGAGATTGTCCACGGGCGCGGATGTCGTTTTCTAGTGCTGTGAAGCCGGCCGGTGAGGGTAACGGGGATGAGACCGGCAGGGCGTCGCGATGTATGAGCTGCTGTCGAATAGGACTTGCCGAGGCGGGTGCCGCTATTAGAACGAGAAGAGCGAGGAGCATGAGAGAGATGGACGCCAGGAGGCCGGGGGCGAAAGACGACTTCATTGTGCTGGGAAGAGTTTCCTGGCTGGAGCCGGGGCTATGCCGTGACGAGACAGATGCACCGGTCTGGGGCGTGGCATGGAATCAAGATAGGTTGTCCAGGCCGGGCTGGGGCGAAGAACGTCGACAGGAGGGCCCGAGAAGACTCCCGAAACTGCGCAGTCTACACCTAGAAAATGTATGCTGCAAGTCTGTGCCGGGAAATTCCAGGAGACAGAGGCAAAGAGAGAATGATGGTGTTGGTGCGGTTGGTCGTATTGCTGCTGCTCGTGAGGTTTGGAAGTGATGGATAATTTTCAGCCAGGAAACCTGAAACCTCCTTTTAAGCCCAGTCCCCATTGCTGTTTGCGCCTTCCAGACACCACCGAGAGACTGGCACCGAGTAGGTAGGTACCAAGGAAAACATTGAAGCCGTTGGTTGGGCAGCTACGCCCAAAGAGGTCACCATGCACTCCAAAAACAAATGGAAACAGTAACAACCAGTATCCAATTGCTTAAACTCCAACGCCCCGTAGCTCCCTTCTAGACCCAGGGTGACATATAGCAGACCATCCTACATACGTTACAAACCCAAAATCGCACATCGCCCTCAGCTTTTGCGCATTAAGTCATCCCTCATCAAACTTCGCACGCACCATCGCATTTCAGTCCGCCTCCGTATAGACTGCATCTCGGTCCCTGTCACGATGAGACTTGCGACTGCTGTGATGATACTCGGATTTTGGCCGGTAGTCACCCTCATCGTCAGAATCGCGCCTGTGACGTCGATGCCGCTCCTGCCGCTCCTTCTCCTTCTCCCGATCACCCCGATCACCCCGGTCACCTCGGTCTCGATCACGGTCACGGTCCCTGTCGCGGTCTTTCCGATCATCATCCTGATCTATACGGTGCTGGCGATGTGTCCGACGTCGATCATCGCCCTCTTTCTCTTCATATTCAAGCTCTTTTGGCTCCTTTGGCTCTCGCTTATACTCTTTCAGGCGGCGTTCTGGGGTTGTCAGCATTTCCATGTCCCTTGACTCGCTGAAGTACGCAAAACAACAAACGGAAGGAAACAGAGGAGCTGGCAAACACGGCCTGGCCGTGTGCGAGATCGGAATCGAAACCATGTGAGCGATACTGCGCGGACAGAAAGAAGACGTCGAGAGTCAAAAGGCGAAAGGACGAGGCGAGGCGGAAGCGCGAGGCACGGGGAGACGGAGCAGGCACGGGCATAGGCGAAGTCACACAGGCGGCTCGGTTGCGGGAGAGACGAGTGCACGGGTCGGCGGTCGATAGGATGGGGCGAGGTGAGGCGGGCCAGGGATGCAGGAACTCAAAAAAGGAGGACGAATCACTGCGGAGACAAGAAAATGCGCAACCCACCTCTGAGAGTCGCTGTAGCAGCCGCATAAGCCTGTATCTCCTCCTTGCTCAACACCCGGAGCACAATCACGAAGTCATCGCGAACCTCGAACCGCTCCTTGCCGATGGTCAGGGCTTCAGGGTTGACCATCTTCCGGCTGATCTTGGTCCACCTGGCACCCGAAGGAACGTCTGTCTTTGTCTTGTCATCCTTGTGGGGCGCAACACCTTCTCGGATAGGGTTGGGCTCCTCAGGAAATTGCGGCTTTGGTTGCTTGAGAATGCCTTTGATAGGCTTCTTGTCATCTTTATCCCTTGGCGGGGACACAACGCGGACCTGCTTCTCGTCCCTTCCTGGGAGCACCAACTCCCGACCTCTCGACTCGTCCCGTGAGGACGAAGCAGAAACGGCAGAGTCATCGTCGGCCTCGGGAAGTTCAAGCGCAGCGGGTTTTTTTTCCGGAGAAGGTTCTCTGATGGTTGGTATTGGTTTCTCGGTCTTCTTCTTCTCTTCTTGGGCAGCTAATTGGGCTTTCAACGCCGCCAATCCAGCAGTGTCGTTGGGGTTGAAAGCTGAAGAGGCGCGATGGCGCCGGCGGACCGCGGGTTTTCCATCATCAGTAGATTCCGAATGGTCACGTCGTGTAATAGTGACAGCATCTCCATCGACAATGGATCCATTGCGATCTCGGGTATCAACTGAAGACTCGCCTGGAATTCCTTTTCGAGGATGTTCGCGGTCCTTGGGATGCTCTACTATCTCGAAATCTTCGTCGTCGAGAAGGGGCTCCCTGCGGCTGGTTCTCGGGCGAGGGCCGTCTTTGGGCGAGTGGCGACCATCGTCGTCGCTGCGGCCTTTGGTAGGTGAGGGGGAAGCATCTCTTTCGTCCCTTGCATCCTTGCCCCTGATTTTCTCATTTGCGGCAATGCCGATGGAGGCAGCTGCGATACCAAGCCCGGCAGCCACCTTGCCTCGTAGCTTTTCCTTCTTGCTCTCCTGTTCGTCATCCGAGACAGCAACTTCTTTGCCTTTAGTGTCTTTTCGATCGCGCGCGTCCCCATCCGCCCAAACGTCATGATCACGATCGTGGTCATGGTCGCGGTCGCGATAGCCTCGGCGGTCTAGGTCATAGTCGCGTCCACGGCCCTGGTCTCGGTCCCGGTCCCGGTCCCGATCCCGGTTTCGGTCCTGGTCTCGGTCTCGGTCTCTGTCCTGGCCACGGTCCCGCTCCCGGTCAAAGTCACGATCACGATCCTTGTCTCGGTCTCGGTCCCGCTCCCAGTCACGATCTCGGCCATGGTCCCGATCGTCATATCGCCTCGAGACGATATCTAGATCATCGTACGATCGTTTTCTCAGCTCAAGGTCGCCAAACTCTTTCCGGAGTTCCCGTCGATCTCGACGGATGTCCCGTGGCTGAGCCTCGTGGTGTCGTCGATGCTCGTCCACATTAGCCGGGTTAACACGAATCCCAAAGCCACGTGACGTGATGTTGCCGTCCTGGTAAAAATCGCGATCCTGGTCCCTGTTTTGGTCGCGGTAATGATCATCGGAATGATGAGGGAGCCGGACCGCCGGGTCTTGGATAAGGGAAATGGGGCGCGTGCGAGACGTCGCGCGGCGTTCAGGGCTTCTGGGAGTCTCTGGCGGCCCCGGGCGGCGTGCTAGATCAGGCGGGAGGGGCGCGGCCGGCGGCACGGGCATCCGAACACCAGCTCCATCGTATATCCCAGCAGCAGGTGTGCGGTTGACCTTGTCCAGGCCCCAGGTAGTCGGCGGTGGTCCCCGTTGCCGACGCTCGTTCTGCTCATACGGGCGAGCGAGATCAGTCGTCACGCTCACGGTCGGCCGGTAATATCGGTCTAGACTTTCGCGACGGCTCCGACGCGGCTTGTCCCTGTCCCTTTCGTGGTCAAGATCGTACCGCGCCAACTCGCCTGGCTTCGTGTATTCGAATCCCTCATCTTCGAACTCGAGAGTGCCGCCGCCGCCGCGGTGTGACGTGTTGTAAAGTACTGCGGGCCGCGACGTGCGAAAGGTGTCGGTGGCGCGCGGGCCGAGAAGCCTGTCGTGTTCGGTCCTGTCCTTCAAGCGCTGGTACTCTTCGTTATCGATCGCTGCGCCGTGTGGGTGCGCAGATCCACGGCCGCGGGATATCGACGAAGCAGGCTGGGCGTAGTACTGTCCCTCGTCGCTCGACCGATACGGGTCGCGTGACGGGCTGGTAGACCTTACACCGCTGGAAGCGTGTGAGCCTGCCGCATGCTTGGTGGTGACGATGATCGGAGGCCGTTTCGACGGGACCTCGTCGGAAGGCAACCGGTGGCCGCGGCCTCCAGTCTCTCTCACGCTGGTGCTCCGACCTAGTGGCTCCGTTCTGACGGCGTAGGTCGTCGTGGTTGGCGTGTGATCTCGGTGATAGTCGGCGACCGGCCGCGAGCTCAGAGGTTCGTGGTGCGGCGCTGGGATAACGGAGATATCCCCGCCATAGAGAGAGTTGGTGTAGCCAACGCTGGTGATGGGCATCGACGCGCGCGCAGGGTTGTAGAGGGGAGGGGACCGTCGATCGGGCGGCGCATATCTGTACCTGCTTGGGTCGGCCATTTCTGTTGTCCGTCGACCCCACCGGTCGCAGTGGTGTTGATGCGACAAGGAGCACTCGTTTTCTCAAGTATCCTGAGAACAGCAAAAGGAGAGACGATGCCGTCTCCTGACTCACAACAGGCAATTGCAGGTGGGTTGTCAGGCACTCCACACACGCGGTGATTTGGAGAAGGAAAAAAAAAGAAACGCCTACCCTAGTCCCAGGAAAGAGCACGCCCGAGTTTCTAGGGAGGGACTGGGGGTGCGGCGCAGGAGACCTCCCTTCGCCGATGTCTAAGTAGGTCGGCGGGGTCCCAAAGCAAGGTGCAAGGTGGGGAGTGACCGCAATGGCGGGGTCGCTGAGAAGGAGACAAGGGTGTCTAGTCTGCAAAGCTCTGCCGCTGCTTGGACTGACCCCTGCTTTCTTTACTTCCTTGCTCTTCCGCCGGTATGCAACGTGATCAGCTAAGAACGGCTTCGAGGCCCGCTTATTGTATGGGATGGATTCGACTCGACGAGAGTTGACGCATCATCGGCGCCCGCCGAAGTCAATTCTCGCTGCGATTGGGCGAGCACGGGAAAATCTGCGAGGACGCGACGGCGCATGGACGGTGAGCCAGGAGCAAAGGCCGGCGAGAGGGCCGAATGGGAGGGAGGGCCATACCGCTCTGCCGTTATATGTGCGAGGTCTGCAAGGCCGTGGCCATCATGACAAGAATACTCCCCCCCGCTCTGCGGACGACGCTGCGCAGCAGGAAGGTGGCGTATCTGCCTGATGACCTCGAACCAAACGGCTGCCCAATCCATTTCTTAAGTCCCGCGTTCCCACCCCGCGCCTGGAACTTCATCATACACCCTACACTAAACTGAGGCATCTCCTCGACGGGGATCAGCAAGCCGCCGCCGTTGCTGACCGAGCTACCCTTTCCGGCTCAACTGCAGCTTAGAAGCCTCGGTGCATCGTGCTAGCCATGCTAGTGCAGCTCTCTCGGCCTTTGCTCCCCGGCCCTGAAGAGTCACAACCGTAGATTCTGCAGCCTTTTTTCTTGGTGCCGTGGAACAACTGCGGGCTGCGCGGCGAGACACCCAGAAGCTGCTCGGAGTCGTTGAAGGCTGCGGATAGCGAACGCGTGAGAGTGGGGCTCGCAGTGTCCCCAGTCTCTGGGCAATCGTCGGACAGACCTGAGAGCACAACCTGGAGCTTGCGCCGCTGCCCGGGTCGTCACGGCGTTTACCTTCCGGCCTGGTAGCGTGTTTAGAATCGCAGAATACCAGTAAGCGAAGGAATATAACGTCCAGGAACGACATCTCATCAGAGGTGGGAGCTCGGATTGCGAGGTCCATTCACCCTTACACTACGTACGTCCTGTTGCTAGTGGGCCATGACATGTCCCAGCAGGCGATACGACATTTACCGGGTGCCATTGCCAGTGGACACCAAGAACGTAGTTTGCCATGCTCTTCTCTCCCTGACCAAGCTTTAGGTCGCCTGCGGCACTTGCTGATGTATATGCAGTCACCGAAGGCAAAACTACGATTCGTGGCCACAAGTTGCATCTCGGATTTCCGATCACGAGAACCGGATGATCCACGACGGCAGGTTCGGCACCTCGTTGGTGGACCCTCCAACCTTGAACTAACAACAGCTCACCTTGGACCTCACACCCTCCTCCACAAAGCTGCACGATGTGTGGTGGCGAACAAGCCCGATGCGCCGCGCCCGTCCCCGGGCGTCCCGTTCGGAGTCTGCTATCCTTCATTTCCAGCTCGCCATAACTGCGCGCAGCTGACACCACGAAGGTTTGCTCGTTCATTCACAATAATGCTCTCTCGCCACACTGACCAATTACCAACAACTCGTTTATTTTTCTCCCTTTTACCACCTGCGTAAGGCATGTTATGTTCCATTTTTGGATTGGGCACCAAAATGTCTCGACCCAACCGAACCCCCCATCTGCGCCAGGAAGCGTTGATGGGGGCATCCTATATCAAACCACTGCTCGAGCCTTGTTCGCTCCTACCTCTCTTTCACAGCCGGCAAATGAAAAGCGCCGGCAGGACACCCTCCAATATGTGGCTCGGCTCCACCCGATTGGGGAATTTGGAAAAGTGACCCTTGTGTTTCCTCACATTTTGCCTCGCTCATAGGCCCTGAAGTTCTCGCAAAGAGCAAGGTGAGTGAGTACTCGAGCCGTCCCGGCGGGCGGTGGGTGGTGTGGTGTGTGGTGTAAGGAAGTCGCCTGACCGAATGTTGTCGCTGGTAATGTCGTCTGAAAGACTGGGTGTGTCGTACACTCGTATTTTTTTGCTCGTCGACCATGGCGGCGGTTGTGGTGTACCGACATGAGGATCGAAAGCTGGTGTTCGTCAAAACGGAATGGAAGCCGTTGACTGCTGTTCATCAACTGTCGCGGACGTCTCGGTTCATCGACATATGCAAAGTGCAGTTTACTTATCCATACCCGAATGAGCAGACCATGCATGGCCGCAGTCAACGGATGCGATGCCTACATCAAATGGTGTGACCGTACCTTAATTATCGTGTAACTGAAGCTTGCGGCCGAACAAAAAGCAATGATTGAGCGGTTGGTGAAGCAACTACCCGGGCGAGCTACTGTTGATTTGATATGAGTTTAAAAAGCAGAACAATCTCTCGTAAATCGTCGTCCAGACGTTCAGTATCCCCCAGGCACTATCCCCTAATATCACTCCATACTTGATACTATACCGAACGACAACAGAAAAGGATAGGGGCGTGACTTGAAACAAACAAAAATAAACGCTGGTAAATATAACACGTGGATGCCCCTACCCGTAGACAGGACCTATATCCCCCAACCGGGCAACTTCCACCGGCGCTGAGGCATCAAGCCAGGCTACCCATGGGGTCCCAAAGCGGCAGTACGATTGCCTCGCTCTTGAGAACGTCACGTACCTCCTTGCTCAGGAACTTTGGGTCAATGACAGCCTGGTACACAAATTCAGACATCCAGTCGTCACTCATGACAAACCACCCGTGATCGCCAGCCGCGGCACCCCATGAGTTCTGTACCCTCCAGCGAACTGTCTCTCCAGTCGTTTCGTCGACATGGACTGCAGTCAGAACCATTGCATGTGTCATTTGGGACTCGCCAGTTCGCAGGCGGGACGCTTTGTCCATCCCCAGGAGAGACACATTGAAGCCAAGCTCATAGTCAATGAGTGTCAGATCCATTATTCCCGATTGGGTGTTGCTGAACTTCCCCACGTCTGAACCGAAGAAAACGGGCAGGCCGGCCTTCAGCATGGAAACACATGCCGTCTTGAGAACATCAATGTCGATGTTGATGTAAGTGATGGCACGACCTAGTGAGAAATGTCAGTTAGTTACTCTTCTGTTCAGGCTCTCCCCGATACATCCAGGGCAGTCATAAATGACCAAAAGGAAGGGAAGTAGTTTGACATACCGCCGACGATGTTGCCGAGGCGGTCGACTGTCAACAAGGTCAAGGGATCGTGGCGGGGGTCGTGCACTAGTGAGACCATCTGGGCCACAGTTGACGAGGTGATGCGGAAGCTGGAACTGTAGATATCCGAGGCGAAACCCTTTGGAGTCGCCCGCACGGTGCGAGCCTTGCCAGCCTTGTCAACGAATTCCCAGGTGAAGACATTGTCAATGGAAGGTGGAGGTCCAAGGGTCAATGTAAGGATCGTGTAGATTTCCCTCATCATCTTGGCCTTGGCGCTGGAAAGGATCTCCGCTGTTGTCGAAGGCGTGCGAAGCATCTTACGGAGAATCAAAGCATCCTCTCGAAGCTTCGTGAAGATGATGCTGTTGATGATGCCGCTGCTGCTCGCGTTGTAGCTATCGGGGTAGAGCGTCTGAGGGATCAATCCATATTTCTCAACGAGATTGTAAACCATGTCCCACTATCAACAATAGTTAGCCATTTATCTTACAAGCGGTTATATTGCACGAACCTGCCCTCCGTCACTCAGGGGTTCTTTGACCAATGTCTGAACGAGTCTCGAGTCGAGGTCATGGTCGGCGGTCGAGATTATTTGCTCCAGGAACCAGTTACTTTTCTCCAGTTTATCCCAGAAAAACAGATAGGCCTGTGAGAGCTCGAACGACTCTAGGTTATACTTTTGCATCAAGGCAACGCGGAATACGTTCGTCGATGCGAAAAGCCAGCATCTTCCGGACGATCGCTGGTTTGTGATCGGGCCGCCCTCGAACGGAATCTTGACGTTGAACACCTGCTGCTCGGCGATCTTGGCCGCGCGCGAGGTCTATGAATATCAGCGAATATTATCCATTTTTCTTATGTCCGAGGAGGAGTGGCCATGCCAGGACTCCCGAGATAAAAGGGAAAAAGGACAAAACGGCAAACGATTCTCTCCAATCGGGCACTCACCAAGACATCGCGAGGATTGGCCGCACTCAAGGCAGACAGCGCAAGTCTGGAAGCCGAGCGTTAGCCAGAGCAGGGCGTTTATTCTCCCCGCAATGTATATCTCACCGATTCTTTGGGTCATCAAGGAGCGCATCCTGCCATTTCGCCATCTCCGAGACGGAGACGGACTCGGGCTGGCGGGACTTCGCGGCTGCATACGCCTTTTCACTGGTCTTGCCATCTGAAATGTAGTCATATTCATCGTCCACGAGGTCTCTGTTTTCAAGTTGAAGACTCCGGAGACGGTCAAGAACGGCCTTCTCATGGGCGGTTGCATCAGCGGGGAGTTTCGACTGATAAGAACCCATGGTTGCTTGATGAGTCGCAAATATACCCGACCTTCAAGATATTCAAGCAGGAAGCTCAAAATCACTATGCGAAGAGTGAGATGGGCCGGTCTCGAGATGTTCTTTCGGAAGAGATATATTCCAAGTTACGGAATACAGTTGGGGCGAGTCCCTTGATGGCTCGGAGATGGTAGTCGCCGATAAAGGAAGAAGGCTGTCTCGGACAAGAGGGGCAAGTCGTCAGCTGCCATCCAACCTTCGGCAATCGCCAGGAAAGGCACCCGGCCAACAGACCTACGCCAACCATTAAAACAAAACGGGCAGGGCACACATCCAAATCACCAGTCGATTGGGTTTGGTGCACAATACCCAAGATGAAAGCTACGGTGTAGCTTAGTGCAGCTCAGTGCGACAAGCAGGGCTACAACTGCCTGAACAACTAGACCGAGCAAACCCAAGGGGCGACAGGTTCACGAAGAAAAATCAGAGCAACTCCATCCATTACAGTTCATATACATGGGGGAACTACCAGGGCATAGCCTTCTGAACTAACTATCCAAGTCACCTCCAACCCATTTCCAATTTTGTCCAATCTGAAAGACGAGATACATCATGCCCGGGATCCACAGAAAATGCAACCACAGCACCAGACCAGTGCCCCAAGCAATCGCTCTATGAATCTATTACACTCGAATCCGGCGATCTTGTTTTGAAAGTCTCGACCGAATGGCACAAGATACTTAGAGACGAGATCCGTGCACAACCTTCATGTCGACAGCCATCTCGCGACCGTTGTCGCTGACGACGAGGACACGAACGCTGCCGCGGCCAGACTCGAAAGACTTCTGGAGACGGTTCCAGAGGCTGCTCTGGTCAATGACAGGCAGGTTCTGCTTGACATCGCCAGTCTCAGTCATGGCGACGATGGAGCCCTCCTGCATGTCGAGCACGCGGTACTGCTTGAAGACGGGGCCGAGCATGGTCTGGACAACGACGCTGGGGGCGGGGTTGGAGACAAACGACGACTCCTCGTGGAGCTGCTTGGTGAAAAGGTCAACACCAAGATAGCGGTGCTGGCCGGTAGCGGACGAGGTCGAGATACGAATGACCTGGCAGGGGCGGCCCTGGAGGATGAGGATGTCACCCAGGCGGATATGGTGGCACGGGATGGTCACAGTGTTAGGCGTATAGGCGTCCTCAGACGAGGACACACGGGAGCGACCGCGGGTCTCGCGGGGCTCGGCAGCCTCAACGCGGTCATGGCCTTCATGATGGTGCAACACCTTGTCAGCAAGCTTGTGGAGTCCATGACGGAGGGAATGGTAGTGACCTGGGGTTAGAAGTGAGTACACGACTTAGGTATACATGTGGAGCAGCTTGCTCAAAAGGAGAAGAGACTTACCATCTTCATCGTAGTAACCCATCTTGGATTTTTGGGTGCTGGAAGCGGTGGAACGGGGAACGTCGACGGTCTCTTCGGTGAACTTGACGTCCGACTTGTGGAAGACGGAACGGGGAGCGGGGGGATCGATAGTCGACTCGCTGACGCGGACCGACTCCTTGTAGGTGGGTGTGTGGCGGGCAGCGTCGACGGTAGTCTCGTCGATACGAATGCTCTCCTTGAAGATGGGGCGGCGGCTAGGGACGTCAACAGTGATGCCGGTTACGTTGACCTCGTCACGGTAGTTGGGCTGGAAGCGAGAACGGTATTCACGTTCGGCGACGTCGATGACGGAGTTGTGAGGGCGGTGAGATCTGTCGATCTCAATACGGGACTCGGTGTAGGATGATTGGGGTCTATAACGCGAGAAGTCAAGTCAGCTCAAGGACTTTTCTCGTGTTATGGGGCGTCGCTCGGCCGACAGCCCTTGCTTCGATGTGATAAGGAACCCCCCCAGCTCTGAGGGTGGAGATGACTAGCGTGGAAAAAAAAGCAATTGGTGTTTTCGCGCGAGAACCAATGGTCAAGCTGAGCAATTTGCCCAAGCTGAAACCTGGCTAGCTTCCCCATTTCACTGGACAATTGGCCTCTCGAAAGATGCCCAACCCCTCCGGCGAAACTGGCCACACAGCAATTGACGAGAGAAAACATCTGTTGCTTACTTGGTGTGATGCTCCTCGCGATGGTACTCTTGACGGATACCGGGACGGTGGTGTCGTTCCTCTTCACGAGTGATGCGGACCTCTTCTTCGCTGAAGCGACGCTCTCCGCGAGGAGGTAGTTCGACTTGTGCTTGGAAAGAAGAGTGTTGACCTTCCCGTCCGGCGTGCTGGGGGACTTTGATCTCTAGCTCTTCGTGAGTGTGGGTTTGGGTGGCGGTCTCAGTATCCCTGTATGATGACGGGAAGATACTGAAGGGGACCGGGACGCGGGCTTCAAAGTCCAGGTTGGCGACCTTTGACGCGAAGAAGAGTCTTCTTTTCGACCTTCCGAATGACGAAAGGAGGACAAGAAGATCCTTCTTGCTTCTTGTGAAAAGAAGTCGAAAGAAAGGAGTTGAGAAAACGGTCAGTGAAAGACCCGTTCTCTGAAGCTCTAATTTCTATCGAATTCTTCGAAAGTTGGAGGTGATCTGGTGGTTGAGTTGAGGTGGTTGTAAGAAGAAGATCAGAATGAAAGTAGGAGTGCGCAGCTGCACGAGCGAGGGCCAGTTCAAATATTGGGCGGAGTGCTTTCGGCCCTGCCTATCTGGTTGTCTGGGGGGCCCGGGTTTGCTGGGTGGCAGGGGTGATGCGGACGACGGGCGATGGGGAACGAGTTCGATGAGCGAGAGCGAGGCCAATGGGACGGAGCAAATTGCTGTGTGGCCGCCCAGGCGCCGGGGTCGACGTGTGCGGACAGGCAATGGCCAGAGAGCTCCAGAGCTGTCTGTTTACATGGTGTGGAGAACTGTTGTTTATCGGCCGCCAATGAGGACTAGCGGCCCCAGTTTTCTCCCCACGACACCGCCCCTGATTGCTCGGCTGCGGCCGGGCCTTCCCCAGCCCCCTGTCAAACTCGTTTCCTGGGGTCCATCCAGCGGTCGCAAGCTACCAGCCAGCAAAACGCGTCCGCCCAATTTGAGCAAGGAGCTGTTTGATGGGAGCTGAAAGCGCCGAATCGCGTTACCCGCGACGCTGCATCCATCATCCCTCCACCTGTCGCTGGGCGAGGCCATCCACCTCAATTCGGAGGAAGATACGATGGTTCTCTCTGGTGTTGGAGTGTATAATTTGCCTTTTCGAACTGCTGATTTGGCACCATCAGAGCAGCAGCACAACAGCAACCCCCCGAACAGGCACCTCTGGATTGCGAGTGTGATGATCCGCCCAATCTCGCGAGATGGCGAGTTGCTCCACTCACAGCTGCACATGAGCGCCACGGCCCATGGGCCCCGCGCCGGCTGACGAGCTAGCTAGTGTCCAAGACAGGGGCAGGTCAGGGAGCACCGCAGAAGATCTCGGGTGCTTGTGCTGCCTCGTTTGCCCACTAGGTGGGCAGCCAATGGCGCCTGATAGGGTGGCTGGGAGGTTGTGCAAGCTTTGTCAACCCCCCTCGGCCGCGGCAATGGAGTCTGCGGGCAGAGGACAAGATGTGCAGATCATCAGCGCTTCATGCGATCAATTGGTGGTCAAGATGGCCTCCCAACCTCTTCCCACGCTGCAGCTGTGCTTCAAGCCTCGTGGGACGTGGCGATTGGGTTGTCGGCGATGAAGCCCCTCCGAGCTCATGCACGGCCTAAACTGACCCAATTGGTGAGACCAGGGCGAACGAGGCCAACGTCGCGCTTGTCCGGCCGTTCCACCAGGCTGTCGGTCTGGCTGTCAGAGCCGTCATTGCAAACTTAACTGGCCACCAGTGAGACAACGGGGTCTCCCGTTTGCCGTTGTTGAGCCTAGTTCATATGTTCCTGCCCCAACTCTCTGTTTTCACGCCTGTGGTCTGCCTGTCCGGAGCGAAACGGGAATGCCGATTTCCGTCCTCGTGGGCTGCCGAGGCCCCCAATGCCAATTTCCCCACCCCCAGCCCACCAATAAAGCCATGTTGTCATGGCAACAACTTTGCCCCTGAGTCTCCCGATCTTCGCTAAAGTGGGCCCAAGCATCATATCCGGGCCAGTCCGCTGTGGTACCTGTCTCGGGACGTCACATGTCAAAGAGCCTCAAGCTGTGAATGCATCCGTTGGTGTTGGGCTGGTTGAGCAAACGATAAAACCGCAGACCGCAGAGCGATAGACACATGTCTCCGCGCGAAGCGGCTGAGGGTCCATCATCAGAAGGCTTTGAATAGCGTCATTAGCGGTCATCTGGCCTTGATCTAGCGAGGCAATTGGTCTGCCACTGCCGACGAAATTAGGAGGCGGCAGGACAAGATACAGTGTTCTTTGTCGCCAGTACGCTGTGATCAGTGATCTCAAAGCTCCCATCATTGCCCGTCGACAGCCTTTCCGTATCAACAACTGGCACTGGCGGATCCGATGATGGTGCGGTGCTGCGTCAATTGGGCATTTTCTGATCAAAAACCAAACGCCAGGTTGTTGTCAGTTCGGCTGGTTGTCTGAAGTAGTGCTCTGGTTGTGCTGTTTGGCGTCGCCTCCCTCGACTTGAGGTTGGGGTGGTACATCGAGGTATGGGACGCCCTATATCTTCGTCTCACTGCGGGTCAGCCCGAAGAAACGAAGAGGGTTAAGATGGCCAGTGCCGTGGATGGCCATCTGCCAGTCGTGCAATACCCATTCAGACCGACTCCTTCCAGCTCGGTTCTGGGCTTCTTGTCGTTCCGATGAGGGGCAAGTGCCCCGCATTAATAGCTGCCCCGCAATAGCTTACCATCGAGTATTCCTGCGATGCGATGGGCAACACCACAGTACCTAGACAACCCGATATCAAACACACGCCCCAAAATGAAGCAGAGATTCTCATCGCTCGATGTCAGGGTAAGTTAAAGTTTGGAAACCCACAGCTGCAGTGAGTAAGGTAGCTGACATCCGCGGTCGGTAGGTTGTGGCACACGAACTCTCCGAGGCGCTCGTGTCTTTGCGCCTGTCAAATGTCTACGACCTCACCTCCAAGATCCTACTTCTCAAGTTTGCGAAGCCGAACAACAAACAGCAAATTCTCATCGAGTCCGGTTTCCGCTGCCACTTGACAGACTTCGTTCGCACCACCAGCCCAGCGCCGAGTAACTTCGTTGCCCGCCTCCGAAAGTTCCTTAAAACAAGACGCGTCACATCCGTCTCCCAGATTGGCACCGATCGTATCATAGAGTTCCAGTTCAGCGATGGGACTTATAGGCTGTACCTCGAGTTCTTCGCGAGCGGGAACATTATTTTGACGGATTCATCCCTCGCCATTATTGCTTTGCTGCGCAATGTTCCTGAGGGTGAGGGGCAGGAACCTCAAAGAGTTGGCCTGACTTACACTCTCGAGAACCGCCAAAATTATGGCGGTATCCCCCCTCTGACCAAATCCCGTCTTTACGATGCCTTGAGGACGGTCGTAGAGCAGGCTGCCGTGAGGACGACCAAGAAGAAAGCGGACGGACTAAGACGGGGGCTAGCGACAACCATAACTGAGCTCCCACCTATCCTTGTGGATCATGTGTTCAAGCTTATGAGCTTCGATCCTGCTACAAAGCCGTCAGAGATCCTCGAGAATGAGGTATTGGGTGATGCTCTGTTCCGGTCGCTGGAAAGGGCACGAGTCATCCTGGAAGAGATTACAAGTTCGCCGACAGCCAAGGGGTATATTATTGCGAAACGCAACCCACGTATAGCTAGCTCCACGGGAGATGGTGATGACATTAGTACGGACAAGATAAAGGGCCTGTTGTACGAAGACTTTCAGCCGTTCTTGCCGAAGCAGTTTGAGGATGACCCGGCCTGTCACGTATTGTCGTTTGATGGATTCAATAAGACGGTGGACGAGTTCTTCTCGTCTCTTGAGGGCCAAAGGCTCGAGTCGCGGCTGCACGAGCGCGAGGCTACAGCTAAGAAGAAGCTCGAGGCCGCCCGCGATGTTCAAGCGAAGAGGATAGAGGGTTTGCAGGAAGTTCAGGATCTGAACCTTCGCAAAGCGGCAGCAATCGAAGCGAACCTCGAACGTGTGCAGGAGGCAATGGATGCCGTGAACGGTCTTATCCAGCAAGGTATGGACTGGGAAGATATCAACAAGCTGGTCGAGCGGGAGCAAAAAATGCACAATCCGGTCGCCGAGATTATCAAATTACCAATGAAGCTGAGCGAGAGTACTGTCACATTATGGCTTGGAGAGGAGGAGGAACAAGATGATGCCGGCGAAGACATGGACTTTGACTATGAAACGGATGAGGAGGTTGCAGACGACGCCGAGGCCGATAAGGCAAAGTCTGTGGACAAGCGTCTGGCCATTGACATTAATCTCAAGCTCAGCCCGTGGAACAACGCCAGAGAGTACTACGAACAGAAGCGCTCGGCTGCTGGCAAGGAAAAAAAGACGGTGCTCCAGTCTGCGATGGCGTTGAAAAACGCAGAGCAGAAGATTTCCGAGGACTTGAAAAAGGGCCTCAAACAAGAGAAGCCCGTCCTCCAGCCAATCAGAAGGCATATGTGGTTTGAAAAGTTCACCTGGTTCGTCTCCTCGGATGGCTATCTTGTTTTAGGGGGGCGTGATGCACAACAAAACGAGATGCTCTACAAGCGATACCTGAGAAAAGGGGACGTATATGTCCACGCAGATCTGCATGGAGCCTCCAGTGTGATCATCAAGAATAACCCAAAGACGCCGGACGCCCCTATTCCGCCATCGACGCTCGCACAAGCAGGAAACCTTTCTGTGTGCTGCTCAAGCGCATGGGATTCGAAGGCTGGGATGGGTGCCTGGTGGGTTAATGCCGACCAAGTCTCAAAAACTGCGCCGGCAGGTGAATATCTTCCAGTTGGGTAGGTTTTAGACCAGTACATTCAGCGCTGGAGACGCAGCTAACCCTCATAGATCGTTCATGGTACGGGGCAAGCGGAACCTCCTGCCACCCGCCCTGTTGATGCTCGGATTCGGGCTGCTCTTTCGGATATCCGACCAGAGCAAGGCGCGGCATGTAAAGCACAGACTTTATGATGGCAACGAAGGGGCAAGCACGGCCGGTGGCCCTTCCGCAAGCTCCGCGACTGAGCCTATCGAGGTACCCGCAGATCTCACGCACCAGGATAATAGAGATGACTCTGGTACCGATGAGGAGGACGAAGACCGAGCGAATCCTCTGCAGTCAAGTGCGGCGGCCCGAGACTCCAGTGAGGATGAGCAGGGTGATTTGGCACAGGACTCTGAACTACCCACGGAAAAGCTAGCTGGTCTTGAGCTATCTGGAGGCTCAGCCAAGTCTGTGGCGGAGAATGAGTTGGAGCAGAGTTCCAAGGACAAGGACGAATCAGATGATGAAACGGAACCACAACCCACCTCATCAGCCGCCGAACCCTCATTACGTTCAGGCAATCCGATATCCCAGGCACAACAGAAGAAGACGCCCCTGAAGCGTGGCCAAAAGAGCAAGGCAAAGAAAATGGCAGCCAAGTATAAGGACCAAGATGAAGAGGACCGCGTCCTGATGGAAGAGCTCCTCGGCGTCACAGCCGCGCGGCAGAAAGCCGAAGCCGAAGCGGCCGCGCGCGCCCAAAAGGAAACCGAGGCTGCCGCTGCACTGGAACGTCGCCGCTTGCAACAGGAGCGTGCCAAGAAGCAGATCGCTGAACACGAGGAGATCCGGCGCGTTATGCTCGAAGAGGGAGTTGACGTGCTGGAAGAGGCCGAGGAGATGGAAGCAACGCCATTGGACGCCCTTGTAGGCATGCCCCTCCCCGGCGACGAAATCCTCGAGATCGTCCCCGTGTGCGCTCCCTGGGGAGCATTGGCCAAGATGAAGTACAAAGCAAAACTGCAGCCGGGCAACACGAAGAAGGGTAAGGCAGTCAAGGAGATTGTCGAGCGGTGGCGTCTAGTAGCGTCAAAGAAGGGGGTCGTTGACGAGACCGGCGCAGATCCAGAAAAGATGTGGCCTAGAGAGGTCGAGTTAATCAAGGGGCTCAAAGTGGAGGAGGCTTACAATAGTGTGCCGGTTGGTAAGGTGACGGTGATGATGGGCGCGGGAGGCAGCGGAGGCAGCGGAGGATCCTCTTCGAAGGGCGGAGGTCAGAAGAAGGGCGGAAGAGGGGGTAGGGGGTCAAAGAGGTAGAGCTTAGCTGGTGATATGCCGCGAAAGCAGAGCTTGATCATAGGCATTTGCAATTTTGTCAAACAAGTTCGGAACGCTGCATTTGTGCTTTAAAAAGTTCGCGCTCAGGGCGAGTGTGATTTGTACAGTAAAAACTAATGCTATATCTGAATAGAATTCCCCTCCGACCAGCCTTGGTATGACGTGTATATGCCCCCTTAACAGAACAAGTTCAAGGAGCCGTAAGGTTCTCGACAAATGGGCACCTTGAACATTCGCCATCCACTCCTCTCTCCCATCGTCCCGCCGGGGCTTTGACTGTTGCGTTCTGATCACTGAGGAACAGGCTCACTCGATCAGCCCCGATATATCTCCGGAACCGCCCCGATCCAGACGGCTTGCTACACCCATCAAATGGGTTCTCCTACGTTCGGAGCGGTCTGTCGCGTCTTGGTTAGTGTTCCATCCCCGAGAAAGATACTGAGGGAGGGGGGACCTACCCGCATCCATGGGGTGTCGTGACGCCGAAGAAGCAGTCGTCGGAGTTCTTTTCGATGACTTGCTCTTTTGTAATCTTGGTGATTACGACGCCGGCGCTGGCGAGCGAGACGAACACCGACAAGGCGGCAAGGACAAGTGAGGCGGGCTTCATCTTTATTTTCTCTCTCTTTCGGCCTGATCTGCACGGAGAGCTGTGGTTGGTGGCCAACTGGGGAGGCTGTATTGTCGTTAAGGAATAAGGCTCAGACCAGCTGAATTCGAACGTATGAGACTGATGAGAATTAGGAAAAGGCCCAGGTAAAAGAATTCACGACGCCGAACTACAAGGACAAAACACGAAGACAGAAGATAATGCAAAGTCGAGGTGAGCGAGGAAGCGAAGCGCCTGGTCGGAATCCGCGCGAGAGTCGCACCTGAAACCCGTTCCCCTGGGTCGTGGGGCAGCTTTGCCCACGCGGGGCCGACCTCGAGTTTCAGGATAGAGAGGAAACACCACTAAACGGAAGCTTGGCTGCAATTGGCGATGAAAATCCGGAGAAAAATAAACCTAGAGCGATTGAGTGGCTTATTTGATCAAGTTCACGTCAAATCGTAGACTGTGATGTCTTTTACTTGCGAAGGAATCGCTTGAGAAATCTGCAGAGAGCTCAGGACTGACAAACGAGTGAGACGACAGTTGGCGCCAAGGAGTTTCAAGCCTTGGGCAGTGTGTTACATAAGCAACCGCGCGTGGCTGGTTAGATCCAAACACGCCAGGCATGGGATTGTATGACATGTGTTCGAGTGTTTTCTCTTCGTACAATTTTCCAGCCTCAGTCAGCACCTAGCCAATGTTGATTCCTGGGCGGGACGACCTTTCCGTCTGTATTATTGATGCCTGTCATATGGAAAAAAAAAACATTACAGCATCCTCATTAATCGTTTTGTGTAAGTATGATATATGTTAACAGAATCCTATCCGTGTCGAACCAAATTGGAAGCCTATTGATTGGCGCCAACTTTTGGCCTCCTGCATTCCCAAAGCTATCTCGGACCCGATGTTGCCATATCTAGGCTGCTGGGATGGGCGCTGGAGCTGGAGCATCGGTTGCGCTACCGGCATTTAAGCCAGGTGCTGGTGGGAGAAAGATTGGTAGATATGTAACCATCAGAGACATCACTGAACGGTGTGTTAGTATCGATAGAACGGGATGCCGCGACTCAGGGGTGGCCTACAAGACATGCCAACGGTGAAGTAACCGGGTGTGCTGCCGCTCTTCTTCGTCTCTTCGCTCTCGCCGAGCCAGCTCTGAATGCTGAATACAACAGCGGCCCTGCAAATTACTACTAGTTAGCTAGTCGTGCTTGTGGCTGGATGCGTCCGCCTCCGAATACAAGACCGCCGGATTGGTGGCCGGCCAGTATGTCGTCCATGAAGGGCACTCACCATCCTACATATCGATTGCGCATAAAGACGGCGGCCATGGGCAGCGTCGACGATAGGGTCGATCCGAACTCGGTGCTGTCGCCCTTTGCGGGCGGTTCTTGATATGGGATGACTGTGCGGTGGGCTTTGGGTCAGCTGCATTCGAGCGGTTAGGTTGTTGGCGCGACTGGGTCGCGACTTGAACTCACTCAAGTCCGGACGCCGCATATCCTTCCTGTTCGACGCCATTGTTCTTCTGTGGTTCGTTGATTCTTCGGGTAAAGATATGATAAAAGAGGCGTTGATCAATGGTTGAATGGCCACAACGCGAATGTGAAGCCAAAAGCTTGGGAATTGGCCAGCCGGCTCCACTGTTCGTTTTGTTTGAAAGCTACGACGACATCAACCCCGGATGGGCACGTCCCACTTATGCGGGGGCATATGGAGCTAGAGCCACACCGGGAGATTCTCGATTCCCATGGGGCACTGTCTCATCCACTAGAGGACTGCTAGTAACCTTCTGCATGTGGCCTGGCGGGGAAATGGTGTTGCACTCGTTGCTTTCGATTCGAGGACGGAGTTGGTTACTTCATCGTTTGCTTTGCCACCTGCTCCCTCCGCAAGTCGCTGACCCTACTGGCAAGGGGATTTTCGGAAATGCATGGTTTGGTCGGCCACCGGGCAGCTTCAAGCCACTGCGGAGATAACAGTCACTGTGCGCTGGATCCCTGGGCACATCCACGTGCCCTGTATGGGGCGGGTGGGTAAAGAGAACAACTCTTCGCCTACCGAACGCCCCTAGAGTCATGTGCCCACGTCGTCTCCTCTGACGGAGTCCAGATGAGCAATCTTGCAGACATAGCTAGCGATGATGACGGCCGAGATGGGATGGATGTGATATCACGATGGGTAGGTAGTTGAGATCTCCAAAGCCCAGGCGAAGTGCGGTGCGCGCAAGAACCAATTCGGCAGTGTGCAGATGCCATCCACCACGCTACATTGACACAACAGTCTCACTTATCGGGGCTCATATGGCAGGGACGGAAGACGGCTTGGAACGATTAGATCTGGGGCAACCGAGTTCCCCCCATCGGAAGTCTGTCAGCATGGATGTAGCGGCAGCCCAGTGCGGGATTCTCTTCTGTCGCTTCTTCATGCGATACGTTTCTGGAGCATGCAACTACCTAATGTAACTCTCTGCCTTGCCTACTCTGGAACCCAACTTCAAGGCCAAGAACTGCTGTTGGGTCGGCTTGGGAGTCTCGGTTCTGTACTGTACAACAAGGTGATTACGTGCGCGCGCTCTTTGGTTCAACAGCTTGTCGGGTATCGGATGGGGATGGCATGATGACGAGAGTAGCCGGGTCGAGTTGAGAGATTTTGAACTACTGCGTTCGCTGGCAATCAATTGTACACTGAGTCTTGCCACTGTACGAGTTGAGGTAGTCGGCTGAAGGCGCCGGCCCGGGCCAGTGCGGTGCCCCGTTTGTGCCTACCCTTGCAGATCCAGCCCACATGGTGCACGCCATCATTTTTAGTAGTCGGTCCAGGTGCTCGTGCTCCCGCTCAGCCCGACCACCGCTCACCCGCCCACACCACCAACACCACCACGACTTGACCTACTCGGACCGGTTCCCTAGTTCCAAACATCCGGTCCTCATCCTCAACCTACCGGCTTCCGCCCGCAACGCTTCTTCTGGGCCGATTTTCCTCCAACGCCGCCGAGCCCAGGTGCCGTAAGATAAGGCCTCTCTTTTTTTTTCTGCCGAGAGGCCGCCCCGTTTTCTTCCGACAGGGGGTAAGCACCAGCATCCACTCGATATCTTGATCAGTGTCTCCGCAACTATCGCATCGCATCACATCGCAATCGTGCCGTCCTTCGCTCTCACATCAAGTCGTCGATATCCTACGGCATGGCGCTTCGGCTCACCCTCCAGCGATGACCTCCCGGCCCCCATTGGGCGTCCAGCAGCGGCAGCCGTCGCGGAAGTTGAGCGGCCCGAACCTGTCGCAACGTCCCGCACAGCGCCAGCGCGCGTACCTGCCGCCGTCACCGATACGCAAAGAGACCACCTTCCACGACTTCAGTCCGTCCGATCCGTCCGATAAGTATGGAGCCCAGCGTCGGGGCGGGTCGCGCCTCAAGCTGGAGCTGTCGCACGATCCGGCCGATGCCATCACACACGTCGGCATCAGCGAGTCCCCAAATGCCATCGACTCGTCCAAGCCCTTTACGCCGTCGCGCATCATGCCCCCCACCGATGCCTCCGAGCTGGGCGACATGAGCCCGCATCTGCCTTTGTCAGTGACCGTCGATCTAGACGGGCCCCTACCGATGCCTGTGCGGCGCCCGAGATTCACCGCCGACACCCCCCGCCGAGACATTACCTCCGCCATCCCACCGAAAAAAGACGCCCGTCCCAAGCCGTACACCTTTGAAGTGCCGGCTGCTGCTCCGCGCTACAACGCGCAAAACAAGGTGGATTCGCAGGGGTCCGGCGGCGGTGGTTCCGTAGGAGGTCCAGGGCCTCCGCCTGCTGTTGGATATGCCGACTTCTTTCCGTGGACTGGTAACCACCCCGAAGACCAGTTCTCCGAGAATGCGATTCGCCAAGGGTTTTTCGACAAGGCACCGCATGCGCAAACCGAAACATCGTCGGCGAAGGGGATAATATTCGCGGCGCTCAAGCACAAGAGTGGCCTCCTCGCCCTGTCGTCTGTCTACACGGGTCTCATCGGAGAGAGGAGGAATAAGGGGCAAATTACCGCACCGTCAACATTCAAACCGCCTCCGCGGGTCACACTCACTGATACGAAAAGAGAGGGTTGGCTCAAGGATTTAGCCAACCCGGCCATGTCGCTCCGCCGACTCAGCCGCACCATACCTCATGGTATTCGGGGGAGGATTCTGCTGGATCAGTGTCTGAACAAGAACGTTCCCACAGACCGCGCCGTGTGGCTCGCCAAATGTGTTGGTATCAACGAACTTCGGAGCTTCAAAAGGAAAGGGGCTGGCAGCTCTTTGGTAATAGGGGGAGGGGAGGCCAAATTTCATAAGGAGTGGACCGTCATAGTCGAGCAGTTCGTCGAGAGTGTCATTTTTGGATTCGAAGAGGCGGAATGGAAGGCCAAAGTCGGCTATGCGTGAGAAACATCATATTTCCCGTTTCTCGAACGTGTTTACTAACAGTACAGCAGTATCCGATTGGCAACACATCTGTATTCCGAGCACCTGCTAGACAGGGAACATTATATGGAGTGGCTTGTACAGAGTCTTGAAAACAGCGATCAACCCAAGCTTCCGATGTGGATGCTCCTCACCGAGATCTACTGGAAGGACCTGCTCCGGCTCCGGAAATACGGCCGCAGGCTAGTCACCACTCTTGTCCGGCACTACCACGAGGTACGTCTTGCACTGATTTACCCTGCGAGGGCGCGTACTCACAACATGTTAGATCCACGATCATCCTGACAAAGACATATTCCATCCCTTACTTTCGAAACTGTCAACTTTACTCAACATCCTGATACTGAGCAGCCCGGAGAACTTTGTGGTCCCTAACATCTGGCCCAAGTATCGAGACACCCTAAAGACTTGTTTGCCAGTCGGCGATCAAGCTCGCCAAAGCGCCTTCGCGGCGATTAACAATCGAAATGAACAACTAGTGGCGTCCGCCAACCGGTCACAGCCCGCGGCTCGGCATATCCTTGTGAGGATGTTGGACGGCACATTGCAAGCGCCCATGCCGGATGAGCTCCCCTCACAGTGTTGGGGTATTTGCAAGGATAAGAAGGCTCTGGCGAAAGCACTTCTTGAATGGTGTACCTCACCATATAGGCCTGGCTTAGCAAAGGTCTTCGTCTCAACCCGGATTCTACAGCACTGGAGCACGCTCGATCTCGATCCCACCTTGGCAATTCTGGACTTTTTGGACGCGGATCAGTTTGAAGAACAAGGGCGCAAGGGTGCCCTTTATCATTTGGTCTGCGAACTCGTCAGGTCCGGGATCTTCTCGGTCCCCCGTTACGTTCAGTGGCGTATGGCTCGTGGCAGTCTCACCAACCCCGCTGACGTCTCGCCCGAGGGCCCCGGTGGGTCCCGTCTCTTGGTTGAGCTACCAACGCACGCGCTAGCCCCGTCGCAGCAGAGCATCAGAGGCGGGATGCTTCGGCGTGCCGGATTCAGTGTGGCGGATGAAGCAAGGGATGCAGAGATGGCCATTAAATACCTGAAGCATTCGCTGGGCCTGCCAATCGAGTTGGATGACCCTATCCTGCACCGGAAGCCAGTCTCAATAAAGAAACTATCACGGAAGATAGGAAGCAGCTGCCGTTCCCTCAAAGCCGAGGTCGGTGCCTGGCTTCGAGATGGGCTCACCGGGGCCCACGAGAAGAAGGCTAATGGAGGTAGCCAAGGGCCAGAGCTATCGCCAGCAATGTTCAATGCAGTCCGGACTATTCTCGAAGCGGCCGAAGACTTCTCGATGCTTGCCGAAATTCTCAAATCTTTGACTAGGCAGTCCAACGTCGAGACCTTGGCAGCAGTCGCAGACACTGTAAGCCGCCACTTCTTCATCTTCTCCGCAATTGGTGTTTCAAAGGCGCTGTTTGCCAGCCTTCGCAAACGACTCCAGACTCTAGGGCGGGAGCAGGAAACCGGTGTTCGTCCGCTTCTTGCTTCGCTCGCCGGCCTTGCGTCGCGGATACCCGGTCTTGAAGGATTGACAAAGCAACTGCAAGCCGAGCTGGCTTTGGTCGACAGGCACAATCCTGTTGATGCATGCTCCCCCGTGTCTGATAGCATGGCGCTTCGACTTCAAGATGACGATGTCACCCTCCATGAAGAGATCGAAAAGAACTTGGCCAGCGGCACCAGTCTGGACAGGAATACCATGGGGAATTTATTTCAGACCATTATCCAGCGACTCCAGAGCTGCTGGGACAAGGCCGATGACAACCAACGGGCGTACAGCCGGTTGCTTACGCGACTGCGGATATTCGACGCGCCGTATTTCGATACAATCATGACAAAGTGGCTATTTTCCCTACGCACGATGCAAAATCGGCCGTCGGTACTGAGGATATTCCCACTCCTTGTGTCTGTCGGCTGCTTGAGCATGTCCAGTATCCTCGCAACGACATCGGAATCGGTAACTGGACAGGGCTCAACGATGTTGCGACCTCCTGTCCCGAGCGCGCCAGGTCCACAGGTGGTACAACTGACCTACCGAACGAGGTATATGCAGGAAGTTCTTCAACTCTTCATAGCACCGATTCCGCAGGATGGACTCATTGCGCCCGAAGAAAGCTACCGCTTCTCAATACTCCAGGACCAAGCTTGTCGCGAGAGCCCGAAGGAGCTTCTTGGGCTTATCCGCCTGGCGCTGGCTGAGTACTCTCACTCCAGGGCTCAGCAGGACTTTGAGGGTCTACCGCTCGACAACCCGGACATTCAGGCACAGCTTCTTGGACTGGTCAAGCTGCTTGTGTTGAAAGATGCGGCAGGGGTATCAAGGGCATTGGTTGTCAAGAGCCCGGATGCCCACGTCGGCAGATGGATCGACTACATGACAACGAAACTGTTGATCCCCACGGCCGATGAGGAGACGCACATCACATTTGATCAGGTTTTGGCGCTGACCAACGAGTTCACATTGCCATTCTGCCAGGTGAAACTCTCGCTGAGCTTAGCCTCAAATGACCAGAGTTGCCCCGAGGCAGCGGACCGTCAGCAGACACTTCTGGAGCTTTTCGCCAATGCTATGGACAAGGCAATTGACGCCAGAAATATCTCATGGATAGGGATGCTGTCCTGCCTGAGCCCCGAGATTACGCACCACCTCAAAAACCGTGCGCAGATGCGCTTCTTGGACCTCCTCCCATCGCCAAGGTGCCAGTCAGACAGGACACTAGAGCAATGCCTACAGATGGCGGAGAATTTGTTATCCGTCATTGACGCCATCATTCGTGGCGGCTCGATGGGTAGACCACCCCAGCTCGTCCCAGCCATGATCGACAAGTTCGCCGACGTGTGGGAGATACTGGCCTCGTCCGACTCCGAGGCCAAGCTGCCAGTTCTCAACCACTGGTTGCCCTTCCTGCTGAATTTTATCACGCTGCACACACAAACCTTTGATACCAGTAAGCCGAGCAATGAAGTCCGTGCCAAGGCTCTGATCATATGTGCCGGCTTGCTCCAGGAGCTCGACACCCTTCATGGGCCTGGCGTTGATACTAGGGCGCTGAGCAGCCGTATTTTCGACCTCGCTTGCTTGCTGGCCGACAATGTCGCCGACGAATCACGCGCCATGTGCGGTCGTGCCCTAAAAGATTCGACCTCAGACACTCGACTGCGGTATATATTCAGCTTTGCCCCGCTCCCCGGAGAGAGCCTTATGCTTAGCCAGAAGGACAAGACGGCGCCGGTAGCTGGACGAACTACACGGACGGCATCTATGCCCATGGGAGGGCTCTTGGGTACACCTGCCTCCCTCTGGGGACTGGATCCGCAATCGCCGGAACGATTGAGCGTGTTTCACTTCCGCCGGTGGGAGATTCTCAGCGAGCCGACACCAACGGTGGGAGAGAACGACACCGCATTGAGCCTAGGACTGTTCGATGCGAGGAAGATGTGATATAATATTTGAGTGACAGCGGTTTTCTTACTACCTATGCATACAGCGAGCGGGATGATATGTGGTTGTTTGACTATCTGTCTTGCACCAGACCAGCGTTTGTTTAAATCCACCGGGGCTCAGCCGGGTGCGCTCCCATCGATCTCATGTTGTCAGTGTCTCTAAAGTCTTATTCGGAGACATTACCAGGGCGTTTGTTGTTTCTTGTTTCTGTGAAGTACAAATTATTTGAAATTTATCATCATCGGCGATGCGGGTCAGGTTAAGGCTGGGGGTCAGAGAGAACGAGGACATGTTTGCATAACAGTGCTGGTCTCTTTTTTTTTCGTCCGTAACAATCCTCATGAGTGACGGCGACGTCTGGTTGGTCTCTTGAGGATGGGGTTTCTTGGGAAAGGAGATAGGCGGGAAATACCACATGACGTGCTTATGATACCTTACAGGCCAGTTCTTTGGGAGGGATGGCCCGTTGTACACCGTTTTGCTTTTTTGTGATGGCTGAGTGGATAGGTCGAGGCTAGCCAACTGGGCATTCAGAATGGGACGAGAAAAAAAAGTGCGATCTGGAGGCAGCAGCTCATTTATGCATTGGGTAAAGCCAAGACTTCAACGAGCGTTTTGAATTCCGTGCTGTTAATTCAATACCCCGATAGTGATAACCTAAGTAATGCTGCAAATAAAAAGACCAGCCGGTGTTCCCAATCAAACGTGCCCTAGTAACCAATTCAAGCTCGCCGATGAACCTCTCAGTCTGAACAACCTGGTTCCCTAACTCCCCTCAATGCAAGATGCAACAACTCGACCACAGTTCAACCACTAGGTCATGGATTCGCCTTCGCAGCGGGAGAGTATATCCTGAATTGGACAAAGATGACGCAATCCTCGACCATGGTGCCAAGAGACCCAAGGAGCCAAGGCAAGGCGCGAATGAAGTAGTCGCGATCTTGACTGTAGGACATGACGCTGGCACCGTATGTAAAGTTACCCGTGAGGGAGAGCAGGAAGAAGAGCAGAGCTAGGCCTTCACAAGACTTCTCCTGGTAATTTTTGATGATTTGGGGGATGCGGGCACTGTTTGGGCAAAGTTAGCAACCTGCATGCTTTGGGGTAGACGGTAATACGCACCAGAGGTAGCACACAGCACTAAAATATCCCAAAACCATGCCGATGGCCTTTTCTGGCTTGACCAGTGACAGGTCATCGCCGGCGTCGGGCACGCCGTCTGCCACGTCCCAAGCACCCATCTTGTAGCTTATGAACCAGCCTGCCGCACCGACAACCCACACGGCCACTAGGCTGAAAGCGTTGTGCAGCCATGGATTGCTGTCGGGGGTATCGTCCTCGCCCGTAATGATGCGCGTTAGGGGGTCGAGGTTACTCTCGCGGCGACGGACTGAGTGGCGGCGGTGCGAGCCGGGAAGACCCAGTGACTCGCTCCGGCGACGGCGGCTGCGGCTGAGAAGAGGTTCTTCCTCATCACCCTCAGACACGGCTGTCGTATCGGTGTCATGGGTTTCCGTAGAAGAAAGGCGGCGACGCTGGGTACTGCGAGATCGGCGGCGGGCGTTGAGCGCGTTGTAGTAGGAGCATTGACTGATCAGGACGATATCGGCGAAGCAGAAGTAGCATGCTAGAGCAACGGCTGTTGGAGCGAGATTTGTCCAGATGGCGCCTGGGAACATGCGTTAGCTATCTTCGCATTGGAGGATCCATTGGACCTTGGGAGGGGCGCTGCGGACCAGAGAGATTTGCGATGTCGCCCAACAACCAGATGAAGAGGAATTTCATGGATAGCGCATCCGCGCTCTGGCTTCTGTAGTTGGTGATGAGTTGAGGGAGCTACATGGCAGAGTTAGTTTCCCGCCGGCGTGCAATCGGATTGCGATGCGGGCATACCAGGAGACATATCCAGGCCGTGAGGCTGACACTCCCAAATACACCAGAGAGGGCTTCTCCGGCTTGGGGCGATTGGAGGGTCGCGGGGAGAGCCGCGATAAGGGCCGCCATCATGTCGTTCGAGCAGGTTGCGTCGTTTACTGCAAACCACAAGTTGCCGAGGGGTATATCGTGATCATACACAGTTACGTATAACAGAACGGCTTTTCGTGGGTTTAGCTGGACGTTTATCTGGAAACAGCACTTGAATCAGGAAGCCGAGCTCATGGTCAGCAGGACTTGCAATCGCACCCGCCTCGGATCTGCAAAGAGATAAGAACTGACGTCCCCGACACCTAAAAGGGTCTAGTCTAGTGAGCCCCGCGGCAGGGACTTAGATCTCGCATTGGCTGCCCGCTGCATCATCCGGCCTTTCTGCATCTGACGGAATTAGAGTTGTCCAGAAACCCAGCGCGCATGTAGAGTAGCACCGAGACCCCAGCAAGATCCCTTTCGCAGGTCATTCTGGCCGGTTGAGCATATCTCTGCGCAGGTTACTGAAAGGAGTTGCCCATCATCTTGGATTAGGTGCCCCCGCCATTACAATGGATCCATATCGCGATAACATGGGGCACCGCGTTAGCGACATGGGGCACTGGCCCCCGCCCCATCTTGGTGCCAACCAGTCACTACAGTTGGATTTCCCGTCCAAAGCGCGCGAGGCACAGGGTTTCAATTTAAAACTTGAAGGCTGGCACGCTGGCTGGCATCTGAGCTAGAGGGTGTACAAGGAAGGTAATCGGTGGCTCCTATCGGCGACGCCTTTTACTTTAATCTAAAGATGGTCAGACAGCAGTCCATAGGTAGTTGTGTCACCTGATGCGTGGGCAGGCGGCGATCGGTCTTGACGGGTTGTCGTGTGCCATCCAAGGCTGCACAGCCAACGCGACACGCGACACGGGGCCAGCCAGCCCCCTGTCGATGATTCGCTCGCAGCGTTCCTCCAGCAACTCAATCAGTCGCAGGCGGCCGAACAGCTGGCCAGCCCTGCGGCCGTCTGACTCCTCAATGGCCAGCAACATTGGATATGAGACTCGAGTGCGACTGTTGACGCTTTTTTATTTTATCTCGTGTTGCATATTGTCTTGAGTTGCACCGATCTTGTTTTTGGTTCAGATTAACGAAACCCAACAACAGCAAAACGCACACATGAAGCTATCATCAGTTGCAGTTATCTCGGCGGGTTTACCCTCAACAGCCTTAGCATGGGGCGGTATGTTGGCTTCGATTTTTTTTTGGGATAGGCAAGCACATAGAAACACAGCTAAAACATGACCGCAACATAGGATTCGGGCACATTACGGTGGCGTATATCGCCAGTAACTTCGTGTCGAGTGACACGACTGCGTATTTTCAGGGCTTGCTGCACAATGGAACAGACGACTACCTCGCTGGCATCGCCAGCTGGGCAGACTCCGTACGATATACGAAATGGGGGCGTTTCAGCGCCAACTTCCATTTCATTGACGCCAAGGACGACCCCCCGAGGGCCTGCGGGATCGATATGGCCCGCGATTGCAAAGCTGATGGGTGTGTTGTGAGCGCTATCCACAATTACACAACCCGCCTCCTTGATGCCTCACTCCCTGCATCGGAACGGGCTATCGCTGCCAAGTTCATTGTTCATTTCGTCGGGGACACCCATCAGCCACTCCACAACGAAGACGTCGCACGTGGCGGCAACGGCATTCATGTGAAGTTTGACGGCGTCGACCTGAATCTTCACCATGTCTGGGACAGCAGCATCGCGGAGAAACTGGTTTCCCTCAAACGCCGCCAGCCATACGCCGAGGCCCGCCGCTGGGCTGATTCTTTGACGGCCGAGATCAACGCCGGCAAGTTCAACGCCAGCCGAATCGACTGGCTTCAGGATGTAGACCTCGAGGACCCAACAGCTACGGCGTTGGCTTGGGCGTCTGAGGGAAACGCCTATGTTTGCACCACAGGTACGGGAGCCGAACTGTGCTATGGGGCACCAGCTAACATGCTCCAGTCCTTCCGGAAGGTCCAGAGGCCATCAAGGGTCAAGAGTTGGGGTCGGACTACTACGAGAAGGCTGCGCCTGTCATTGAGCTCCAGATCGCAAAGGCTGGCTATCGGCTCGCTGCGTGGCTGGATTTAATCGCTGCGCGAATCAAGAGCCAGGAGTCGGCGATGGGCGAGCTTTAAGATGTGGGCCATCTGTCTATTTCAAATGTTCGAAGCGTGTAGTGGGCATTGGTGTTGTGGAGCTGGCATAATTGACTTGCATCTCGAACACGGAAGCCATTTCGTGCGTGTTGCAATGACCTGCTTCCAGAAGGGATCACCACCCGCGTCGGCTTGCCCGGCATATCCTTTACATATACCTAACGGCAAGAGACCCGCTCAGTACGTCGGGAATACCAAGCGAGGAGAGAGGGCTTGGCACAGTAGCCGCGGAGAACCTCTGGTCCTGTCCTGTCTACGTCTTCCGTCCCCAGTGGTAAAGAGACTTGTGCCTGATGATCCCGCGAGGATGTGTGCATACCCACTGGCAAATCCTCCGGCATAAGAGGAAATCATCCAACTCTGTTATGGGGATTTGCGTTTTGCCAAGCATTTTGCCATCCGTTACATACCTACACATTCGAATCCTTACTGTTGTTTCGTTCTGGCGATCCTGGGTTACAAGACGCGGTGATGTGTTCGGTAGCTGACGACAATGCAAGTCGGCGGTTTTTCTCTCTTTGACAGGGGCGAGTGATGTGAGCGCCGGTGGCTTCTGAGAAGCAAACGCCAAGATGCACTTGACGTTGTGCCGCCGCTTGTCGAGGCACGTCGCCAAGCATTTTCACCCGAGGCCAGACATTAGACGTAATGGCCGACCTTGTAACCTCGGAGGACTAGAGGCATGGGGTGTTTCACACGCCCCCGACGACGACTCTATCTTCCTTTTCGTTTCTTCGCCTCCCTTGTAAAACATTGCTGCAAGCACTAGCAGTTGCGAAAGAGAGCTGGGACAGGGCAGTTAAGAAATTGCAGGTATCCAGGAGGGGGTGGAGGCGGATCCAAGGGGCGTAGCTGTTCCCAGTCGCCGTTTTGTCTCAAGTTACAAGTGGTCAGGGGCGCGCTTCAGAACCCTGCGCACGTCACAACCGATCTCAGCTGGCGCTTTTGGGCCGGCCGGGTCTGGCCAGCGCCACATGAAGGCGGGTAGCGTCGAATTGGCTACCCAAGCATTTGGGCGCTCTGAAGGTAAAAAAAAAGTAGGTTAAATTTATCTTTGGAATCATATCGTGGGGTTGCCCTTGAAGTCCAAGGCAGCGTCGGCTTTGTTATCAGCGCGCCTGTTGATGATTGACGAACGGCCAGCTTGGGCCCAGCTGCCGACCATTCTGCACCTCGGCGAAATGGGATCCAGATCGGCAGAGAGAGCGCGATGTTTGTTCGCTTGCACTCAGAGTATGGCGTACGTAATCCGACGAAACGAGTTCGAGGTTACGATGAGATGACACCTTGCGATGCATCAGACCCTATCTTACCTGCCATCACTGGATGGGAATCGGATGAATCCCAACAGCTCGCGCAAAGTACTACCATGCGCGGAGATGCCCTGGGAGAGGAGCTTACAAGGTGAGTAGGTGAGTGGTGAGCGGGGCTGTTTTGGTCAGCCCTATCCTACACAGATTGTTTCTCCTTGAATACGCCATTGCACCCTCGCCAGTGTTTCGAAGAAGTTGCGACGAGGGAGGTGGCTTGCTCAAAATGCACGGTAGCCCCCAGCTCGATAGGCCCATGCGGAAAATAGGCGACGACTATCTAAAAGGACTAGGGTGAGAGCGGATGGATTCCTGCTATATCGGATGTCGAGGATAGGCAAAGAGTGGATCCGCCAGAGAGTCAAGCAGGATATCCCATCCATGGTGCGCTCGAAGTGGTTGAGCAAATGCAAAAGTACCTTGTGTTTGCCGTGTTGCCGGTACTGCTGAGAAAGTCGGCAGCGAGGACGCCGAGGGAGCCCTTGGCCGGTCCGTCCCTCGGCCGGAGCGGGGTTATCTTCAAGCGGATAGGGCGTCAAGCCAGGACCCAGCCATCGAATCGAGCGAACATGACTGACAGCCTCTAAGCGCTCAAAACTAGTCAGCCATGCGATCATCGGTGCGTGAAAATCCCGATAATCATCACCATCGCAAACAGCCCACGCTGAATGAACTGGTAGCATCTTGCAGCCCCCGAGTCGCAGCGCAGCGATGGACGGTGCATCGTTCATTCGCAGGGATCTAAAGTTGCGCTGCGCCGCGGTATGGATGTTGAGCGCACGGTGGCGGGTTGGAAACGGCGGAGCGCTGCGTTGTTCCTTCAACACCGGAGCGGATTGTCATGAGCTGACAGGAGAAGCCTGCTCAGGCCGGTGATGGCAAAGGACTGGTGGGTCTGCTCTCGGCATCCGAGCAAGGTGAACGCTGGAACAGAAAAATGGAAAATGGGCTGATGGCAGGGGAGCAGAGTTCAATGCTTGGTGCTCGCTTGCGCTTCATCCCGAGACAGATTCTGCTGGATCGCCATGAGGCGCGGGCCCTCATTGGCCCAACTTCAGACGATGTGGGGCCGCCATGGCATCTGGGACAGAAGCCGCATCAACATCAACGCCGCAGGTCCCAGCAGCCCCCTCCACAGCAGCACTGGCTCTTCCAAATCAAAATCATTGTGTGCAACCTCCTCCCGTTGCACCACGCCCTGGCGCCCGGCTTCGGGCAGCATGAGCAGCCGCTGGATTCCTCGACAGAATTGAGAGAGCAATATGGTCCGCAGGCAGGTAGGACAGCGCCCGTCATGCTTTGTACATACAGGCCACGCCCACCAGACGGATTGGAACGCCAGACAGGAATAGCACTGAACTGCATCGACAGGGCCCGATCGAGGGGCCACGAGAGGGGGTGGTGGATGCGGTACCTGCAGCAGCAGCTGGACGCCCTCTTGCGCTCCCGCGCCCACCATCGGCGACGCACCCCTCCCCCTACCCCTTCCCCGCGTCGGTTTGGGAGCCGCAAGGGTGCCGGGGTCCATCCCGTCCCACGGTTTGAAGCTGCACTCCCCTTCTGTCAGAGCCCTGTCCATCTCCCTGCACCGCGTTTTGGATCCGTGGAGCCTGCGCGCCCCTCTCGGCGCCTTTGCCCGCTCCAGCGCCGCTCACCATGCTGCCCTTCCTGGTCGTGGAAAGCTTGGCGTCCAGGAGCCGCATGGGGGCCCGAAACCGCCCTCGACCTCGATGTGCGACTTGGCCTGCCGGGATATAAAGAAACGAGGTCTTGGCTTCCCTTCTCTTGGCATGTCCCCTTCTCCCGTTTTATATACCCTTAGCCCTCCTTCCCTCTTTTTTATTCCTATGCTTTAAACATCTCTCTTCGTGTGGTGGTTGTGTGTTTCCGTTCATTCGTTCCTTTTCCGACGCTGGTTGTTCATATCTTCTTCGTCGACGCCCAACTGTCTGGCATCACTCCTTTTTTTTCGACATCTTCGCTTCAAACGGTCTGGAACCAACCCCTTATCTTTCTCTCCCGCTCCCGAGGAGCTCGACACATCGACAGTTCGCCGTCCGTACTTATTTGTGGAAAATTCGCCAATATGTTGATGAAGAACGCTCTGGCGGCCCTCTTGGGTCTGGCTCTGGCTGCCGAGGCGGCCTCTGTCCACCAAGTCCGATCTCCTTTTGCCCGATCTCCCGCCAACAACGCCCCCTCAAGGCGGCAACAGAAGAACAACGCTGGCAACCGTGGCAAGCAGAATAACGGCGGCAACAACAACAATGCCGGTGGCGGTAACAACAATGCCGGTGGAAACGCCAACGCTGGCGGTAACGCAAACGCTGGCGGTAATGCCAATGCCGGTGGAAACAACAATGCCGGTGGTGCGAACAACGGTGGTGCCAATAACGCCGGCGGTAATGACGCCTCTGTAACATGCCTGGCTGCCAACGCCATTCAGACTGGATCTCAACAGACGGGCCAAAATGGCCAGGTTGCTGACGGTCAGGTCGAGTCCGCTGTGTATGTTTCCACTCTTCTAGACACCGCGCGCACCTACTGACTCTTGATAGTGACCCGGCCAACTTCATCAACTTCTGTGCTGGCAAGGACCTCACCAACGGCTTCCAGAAGCGCGGTGGCTCTTGCAATGGCATTGGTATGTGCGGTCCTGCCTCTCGAATCGCATACCCCTAACTGACATCGGGTAGTTATGGGTGACATCCCGTCTGTGGAGAACATGGTGTCCACGTTGATTCTCTCCCCTAAGAACTTCGAGGATCTCGCTGTGGGCCAGACTTTCACCATCCAACTCCAAGTTGCCAACCTCAACCTCGGCGCTTTCACCAACGCCACGAGCACTTACTACAGCGGTCCTGCACAGCTGGCCGGAAACGGCAGAATCATTGGCCATACTCACGTCACTGTCCAAGACACCGGTAACTCGCTCGACCCGCAAACCCCTCTGGATGCCAAGCAGTTCGTTTTCTTCAAGGGCATCAATGATGCCGGCAATGGCCAAGGCGGTGTCCAGACTGATGTGACCGGTGGCCTTCCTGCCGGAAACTACCGCGTCTGCACAATGTCGAGCGCATCCAACCATCAGCCTGTCTTGATGCCTGTCGCCCAGCGTGGGTCTCAGGAGGACTGCAAGTACTTCACTGTTGGTAAGGGCAACAACAATGCTGGCGGTAACGCCAATGCCGGCGGTGATGCCAATGCTGGTGGAAACAACAACGCTGGTGGCAACGCCAACGCCGGTGGTAACGCCAATGCCGGTGGCGGTAACAACAACGCCGGTGGAAACAACAATGCCGGCGGTAACGCCAACGCCGGCGGAAATGCCAATGCTGGTGGTAACGCCAACGCTGGTGGCAATGCGAATGCCGGTGGTAACGCCAACGCTGGTGGCAATGCCAATGCCGGTGGTAACGCCAATGCTGGTGGTAACGCCAACGCTGGTGGCAATGCCAATGCTGGTGGTAACGCCAACGCTGGTGGCAATGCCAATGCTGGTGGTAACGCCAACGCTGGTGGCAATGCCAATGCTGGTGGTAATGCCAATGCTGGCGGCAACGCCAACCAGGGCAAGTCGAAGGGTCAGGGCAAGGCTAAGGCCAACGCCAACGGTGCTGCGACTGGCGGTGCGGCTGCTGGCGGTGCAGCTGCTGGTGGTGCGGCTGCTGGTGGTGCCATTGGCGGTATCGCAGCTCCTGCCGTTGAGGACTCGGGCAACGCGGACCGTCCATTCAAGGTCGGCGAGAACACCTTCGTCAACAGGGAGGCTGCCGTGCAACGTGCCTGCGCAATCCAAAACAACGCCTGCGCTGATGGTGTCAACCGCAATACGATCCAAGGCTCCGCACTTGCCGACTGCAATGCGCAAGAGCAGGCATGTCGGGCGGCTGCTTCGTAAGACTCGCCGTCTCTTCTTAGTTGGATGTACCGCACCGGCTTCGCAGCAGCTCGTCGCTGCATGGAGTCGAGCACAAGTCCTCCTTGCGGCTGTTGCCTAGGCCGTTTGGGCTGGGTGGTAGGGCTTGTCTGGAAGGCAGACATGAGCTCAAGATGTCATGGCTCCTGGCCTTCGTCGTTCTCGGAACAGTGTCTCGCGCCAGTTTTCCCTCTGGACTCCGAGCACCTGGCGGTATGAACGGGTAGCTCGTCGCCTCTAGGGCGGGAGGGCGGTGTATGATACACAACTTCTTCTTTTTTTCCCTCATTTTTTATGGCAGCTAGGGGTGTCTTAATTGTTTGTGTGGCCATGGCAGGTATTTGCAACCGGCGTCTTCTTCCGCAACCCGCCAGCCATGATGTTTTAAGCCAAAATTCCCTCTTGAGGCTCTCGAGGGAAACGATCTTAGAGAAATCGGAAGACGCTTTACAACCACATGCACTGAAAAGTCCTATCTACCTTGCACTTTTTTCTCTTTTTTTCTTTTTCGGCTTCTTGTCCAGGGGCTCAAACTATTTCCTATGTCTAACAGGATACCTACACATTTCACGGCGGCGTAATGACTAAAAATATGGTCTGCGACCTTTTTCATCTTAAAATCTAACAGAATTGAATGTACACACATACAAACCAAGCCACACGTGAAAAATAAAAGGAGCAACAGTGGTGAGCAACATCGACACGATCGGGCGGATGGGGCTCGCAGCGCAGTACCAATGGACTTCTAGAGCGATGGGGTACATAGTGGAGCGGAGCGTCTTCGGATGCGCAGCAGCCCAGGGCGATCCGCGTCTCAGGTCCTGGTCGTCGATCGTCATGGACCACCGGAACCTCCAATGCCAAGGCTGGGGATGGGCAAAAGCAAGCCCGCTTTGGTCGCCTCTGAAGGGTCATGAAACGGCGCAGCTGTCGGAGATGTTCGAGCCCGGCCCCGATTCTTGGCCGCCGTGACACAGGAGAACCTACCACCCCTGGGTCCCAAAAGGGAAGCCCCATGGAAGCCAGACGGAAAACGTCAAGGTGTGAGAGCGCTGCTGGCCAGTCATTTTTTTTCTTCTTTCTCTTCGAGTTGCAGTGCTGTGCTTTGTACGTGAGGGTCGCGCGCGTTTACCTAATAGGGTGCTGGGTTTGCCGTCTTGGATGGGGAGACGGTTTTATGCGATGATGCGCATTCAATGGCGCACACTTGCTGTCAATTGGCGCGCATGTTCTGGAGGTCGTGATGGCTTTCCCAGCGACGGGAGTGTTGAGCTTCTCTGACAGCGGTTGCGATCACTCCCGCAATGTCATCTGATTCTTCTGGTGGGGGAATCAAGCCCCGCGGTTCAGTTGGTACGCACATGAGCGAGTATTCCGTTCGTCCCGTTCCGTAGCCCTCGGAGCTGTGTCCCGGACGGACAGCGCCTTGAAACTGAATCACGGCGTCAGCCGCGCACAGAGACTTCGTCGCTAGCAAACACTGCAGCGTTCCGTCCGTGTCCGCATCCTCCGCTACCTAGGTCGGGATCGCATGCAAAGACTCCGAGGCTGCCTTACCTTGGGGAGGTGAAGGGTCTGGGCCCAACATACCTAGGAAGGTTCTATGATGCTAGAAAATATGTCCGCTTCCAGCCATTACCGCCGATGACATGGGTGGGGATTGCCATCCTCCTTCCGTGTTTCTATTCCCGAGGTTCCGTCGTCTCCGGGCTCTCGAGCCTCCAACGTTATGCTCATCAAGGGTTCTCTGGGCTCGAGATCGGGCCTGGCCATCCTTCGTCCGAACTTTCCCAATGTTTGTTCCTCGTCTTGAGTAAAGCCTTGATTTTGTCAGTGTGCATGCGCAAAACATGCTCGCTGGATCATCTTCACCTCATGTCGTTTCGAAACCCCGACACCAAGGTTCGTGCACTGCTGGTTCTGGCGCCTACTTTCTTCCAAGAATAGAAATGGTCGCTGTCAGTTGCTTGCACGGACGTCTGCGATGTAAGAGTTGAGTTGAAACAAGTAGCTAGCTAGAGCAAACATCCGATCGCGTTGATAGTCATGCTGAGAGCTCAGGGGGGCAATTCCGTGGTGGATGCAGTGTGCTGGGCTCGTTCGGACAGGAATTGATGATATCCACATATGTGCAGTCTAACATAAACAGCCTGGACAATAACACAAGAAGCCTGCAGGAATGCTCCCGATATATACAGAACCCAGGACATGAACTCATCTCTTGGAAAATTACCGCTCCAACTTAGTCAGTAGAAACCTAGAATCTCCCCCACGACACTCCGGTACATCCCCTTGGGATCAAACCTCTTCCGGACTTCATTGAACCGTCGGAGATGCTACTCATGGTTAGCTTCCTCAGCCAGCCAAAACGGCTCACATAAAAGATCACTCACGTCGGGATCCAGATTCTTCACGGCCTTGGTAAGCACATCGCGCGAGTTCTTCGTCCAGTGCGGTCTGCAAGGGAACTCGTCAATGAGAGTGTTTGCAATATTGTGGTCTGCTCAGGAGTTAGTCACTGTTTTGGGCATTTCTCGGAGGCAGTAGTCATTGTCCTGGGTATTCCCAAAGGCAGCACCACGTACAGAATTGCTCGTTGAATCGCTTATGGTCACCAATCGTCGGTTTGAAGCTCGGAAAGTCGAACATCACCGCCCCCTTACTCCAATCAGCACCGTCCGAGGTATTGTAAGTGCCTTGGCCGAGTAAATCGAAGTACGCTTTGCCAACTGCAACTCGCATTCAGTTAGCATCCAGCCCACTCGCATTTCGTAGGGTCCATCCGAGAAAGAAGATAAACATACACTTGATATTAATCCCGCTGCGATACGTCGCCGTCATCACAATTCCCTTTGCCAGCTCCGCGTCAAACAGGCTCCGTACTCGCTTCAGCATCTGGTTCGCCATCGTGACTGGGAAAGCGAGCTCAAGCGTGTAGCCAGCAAGCTTGTAATCCCACTCGGGCTTCTGGTCAGAGTACAAACCCCCGATCAGCATGTCATAATTCCAGCCGTATACGGGCCAAGAGTCAATTGCGAGGTTCGTCGTCTTCTCCCGGAAATTCGGCTTGGACCATATCCCGAAAAAGATCTCCTCGGCGAGCATGTTCGAGGTCGCCAAGTATTTGCCGCTGTCAAGCAGCGTGCGAGCAGCCACGGCTTCGAGCTGCGTGACGGAAAAGGTATTCTGGAAGCCCTGCTGGGGGGTTGAGTCGGCAGACACAACGTCGTAGTACCGATGATGGAACTTCCGCTTATAGGGCCACCACCAGAGGTTCGCTGTGGTATATGGAGCAATGAGGCCGTATATATCGCCGTTTAGGACGTCTTTCTCGTCTAGTCTGCAGCGAGTCTTAGCATTCCTCGTTCTAGTAGTAAGCGGCAGAATCGCCCGCATCTCCCTTACATGTCCTGCTTCGCGTAGACTTTTGCATCGGGATAGATCTTAAGCTTTATCCTCGCAATAATTCCCAGAAGACCTAACGAGGTGGAGGCTGCGAGCCACTCATCATTGGAGTCATCCCGTTCGATGTGGCGGATATTTCCCACCCCATCGATGATATCCAATGCTAGGGCACCTAGCCACTGTAAGTAAACAAACCAAAAAAAAAAAAAACGAGTATGCATATTCCAACCAACTCACCAGCAGCAACCATCGAGTGCTCCCTTATCGACGACCGATGCGCCCCCATCGCCACCGACCCGCCAAAGCTAATATTCCAATTCGTGAGGGTATATCCCACCGACGCTCCCCGCTCATGGAGATACTCCGCCAGCTGAAAGAACGTCACCCCCGCATCCACAACAACCGACCCATCAGCCGCGCCCTTCGCAAGACTAAAGTCATAAATCCCATGCACCCCCTCCGTCCGGACAATCACAGTCGCAGCGTCGCTACATTGCGTGTCATACCAGCTATGGCCCTTCCCGGCCGCGCGGATGCGGGTGCCGTCCTGGGCGGCCTGCTTTACGGTGGACACCAGGCCGTCCACGCTTGTGGGGTCTAGGACGGCCGTGACGTTGTAGCACGCGGGAAAGCCCTCGCCGTCAAAGGTGTTGTATACGAACGCGGAGGCGAAGGGACGGAGGATGAGCGCTGTCAGCGCCAGACGATGAAGGAGAGGCATATCGATGGGGATGTGGAGGGTGGATGAGTGAGGGTATCACGTCGTCAAGTCTTCAGGGGGAGTGTTGGTTAAGTACGTAGGTAGGTAGGTAGGTAGGTAGGTAGGGATACTGGGGGACAAGACTCCGACATCGTACGGTCACACCTCACTCATCTGGTGGAAGGCTCCGCGCGTCACGATGTGAGAGAAGCACTTGCTTCTCGCGTCTGCTAGCGATGGCCATGCGTGATGGCTCGCCGTTCATTGGGCGTCGCATTGAATTTGAGGGGGGAGGACGGTTCAAGGGCGAGATGGAGCTAGAAAGGTGGAAGTCGTCGCCGTGTTTTGTGTGAGAGGGCAGGTGGGGTGGCGAGGGGGGAGTGTGTCGATGTTGAGGGGAGATGCAGCCACGGTTGGCCAATTGCAAGAGGAATCCCTATTTTCTCTTGAGAACGCGGGGAAGTATACATGGATATTGTTGGTGGTTATTTCACACGAGGTAAATGACGGCGCCAGTTGAGGGCGAGGTCTGGAGTCTTGGTGGTCGTTGGGGAAATTGTCAGCGGGCCAATCAGATATCCGGGATGCGTCTGGGTAACTGAAAACTAGCAAAGCTTCAAGCAAACACGCGGAGGGGTTAGGGTTGTTGAGAATACACCCTTTTCACAGATCACACAGACCATGGATTGGCACCACTCTATGGTTTTCGCTGCAGTATCTACCTAGGTAGGTACTACCTGCTACTAACTACCTATAGACGCAGAAAATTGCGCTAACCGCGTTATGTTGAATGGAAAACAATCTCTTTTTTTTTGTTGGTGGCGTTTCTTTTTCAACCTTTACCGATGATTGTTGTGCGGAATTGGACTGATCAGTACATCTACTGATTGTCAGGCTCCGACTTCATGACAACATCCAGCGAGTCGCCAGTTCCAGTGCCGTCCTGTCGAGTGATAGGTTACTGGGGGGCAGAGGCGAGGAAGTAGCGATTGAGGTTGATGTTAGGCGGGGGGTCGGCTCTGGGCATGGTCCATTCCTCCATGTTGGCCTTGCGCCATTCGTGAGAGTCGAAATCGGCTCCCTCCCACCAATTCGGCACGATGCGTTCCGTCGGCTCCTTGATCAGAAACTCCAGGCCGACCTTACGCAGCGTATTGGCCGCCTTGGGCGGCAACACGCTCTTTAGGTCCTCCGTGGTTTTCCAGTTCCAGACGATGCAAATGGCCATGAGGGTTGACGGGGTGCCGATGGCTGGCAGCTTGCCTTGCACCTTGCGCGCGTACTCCCATGACTCGCAATCGGTCATGTCTCCGACCCAGACCTCGAGCTCCTCCAGCACGCGCCTGAGTTTGACCCACGACATGTGATGGGTGCTCTCGGAGGTTGAAGACCGCTTCAGCTCCCAGTACAACTCGTACATGTTCAGGTGAGACGGCAGTCCGTAGGGGAAGTGCCGGTACACGAATGACGTGAGCCATCTCCACTGCGGCTCGTTGCGCATCTTGTCGACCATCTCGCTGACAGTCTGCTCGCGTTCCATGGCTTCGATATTGGTTTTCTGAGACGTCGTCAGTACGTAAGGTGGAAAAAAGTCAGGTACTGGGCCGCGCGCGTACCTGAAAGAGCGGATAGCTGTACGTTCTCTGCTGGCAAGCTCAGGCGAGTGACTGAAGCCTCTCGGGTATGCTTTCAAGGAGGATGTATGTGTTGCTGCCGTGTTTATTCACGTGTGGCTTTGAATTCGAGCCCTGTGAACGAACTGATGTGACAGCACAACTGATCCGCCGCCGTGCGTGGATAGTTGTGTGAAAACGACTGGCAAAAAGAAAATTCGTTCGTGTCAGGACCAGTGGGAGGAATTTATCTATCCAGGACCGTGGGTACGTGCCGCGATCTCATGTTCAATAGTTGGCAAAGCTCGGCGCCGTTGCCTAGACCATCCTTCCTTCACGAGTTTGATTTTGAGAGCGTCTATCTGTACCGTACCCTGGTGCCAAAGGCCTTGGTGCGTTCTCTGGCCTGTTATCATGCAACCGAAGCGTTGGGGGCACTGGGATGCGACGAAGCCCCGTGTACTGACATAGACCTTTCAATTTCAAAAAAGGTGGTGTTTGAGGGTTTCTACAACCCCTGGCATCTTCACACGAATACCCTGTAGTACTACGGTACAAATGATAGACGAAGGCTTTGATGCAAATATACTACATTCTTTGATTTTCTTTCAGGTCTATCGCCCCTCCCTTGGCTGGAACCTCGAGTGACCACCTCCTTAGTCCTTACCTTACCCACTCCTCCGCCCCCAAATCTCTTCCCGAAAATGTCTTGCAACCAACCTCCGAGACTATCGACTTAACCAGTTCTCTCCCTTCCATGGCCTATCTCCCCTCCATGGCCTACGACGGTACCATAAGAACGGTGGTCGACCCCGGAAGCGGCGGTGGATCTCGAACCGCCCGACTCAAGCAACAACAACAACTCAGGCCCCCTAATCAAAGCGCTGAAGGAGGCGTGGATCTGGCACTGCCTCAACAATTACCGGAAAGGATGCTACAAGAAGGGATTCCCAGCGCACTTCGACCTCAACGAGGTGTGGGCCGAGCTGGAGAGAGCTCAGAAGAAAACCGACTTGATTGAGCATCCCCTCTACAGGAATACGAGGACGGGTATCGATGATTTCGAAACATGGAGAAAGCCGGAGGACGTAGGTGCAAATCGGAGTGGTTTTCTCCCCTTTCAGTTCATTTTCTGCTGTCTCGGGAGTCAAGAGAGAGTTTCTGCTTCTGCTTTTCAGAAATCCTATACACACACATCTCAGCTACCTCAAGTAGACAAAAACCCGCCCTTCTTAATAACCTCCTCACAAATCTTCTGCAGAGGCATGCTGTTGATAGCCTGCCCGATCGACACACCCGTCGTTCTCTTGAGCCAGTTGTCGATGTTTGTTCCTCTCATCGAGTCAGAGTTGCACTCTGTCGGCGTCATGGAGCTCTCAATGTCGCTCGCGTCGAGATTTGGAATGATGGATACCATGGCGGCGATGAGCGGCCCCAGAATGATCTCCACGCCCTCCTCCATCGTCGCCGCCATCTTCAGCCGCGGCTGGAGATTCTGTCCGTTGTTGTCCCCCAAACCGGCAGCACCGCCGAGGTCAGTATCCGACAATCCGCCTACGTCAACACGGTTGAGGTGGGCGAAGAGCGCCGTCTCGGCCCAAAAGGGATCGGCAGGGCGTGTCTGGCGGAGGAGGCCGCCTGTTCCGACACCCATGACCACCTGGGGAGGCATTGGCTTATTCCCGGTTGCGAAACCGGCCACGGCGCGCTCCAGCATGAAGAGCATGTCGTGGAGGCGAATCCCGAAATAGCCAACGGAGCGGAGGAGATCCATCATCTCCTGGTCCACCATTCCGGCGCCGATAATGGGGCCGAGGTCGAGCGAAACGGTGCGCATGCCCCGCGCGGATCGGTAGCGCGCTAGAGCGTCTTGGAATGCGTTGCCTGCGGCGTAATTGGACTGGCCGCGATTGCCGATCACACCAGCAGCCGAAGATAGGAAGACGAGGAAGTCCATGTCCGCGCTGGGAAGGAGGCTATGCAAGTTCCAGGACCCGATTGTCTTGACCTTGGAGGCGAGGACCCAGTCCGCATACTGCATGTTTTGGTAAGTGAAATCCTATTGTCTCATTAGTATATATATATACATGGTTGAAGCCTGAAGGGTTACCAGGCACTCACCCGTAGGGCACCGGCTGCGTGAATCAAGCCCCTGAGCTTGAGCCCTGTGCTTTGCAGCCAGCCTGCGAAGGTAGATACTTCATCTGCGTTGCAAATATCGAGCTGGTATGTGTGAATCTTCGCGCCGGGCGACTGGCAGAGTTTGCGGTACCGTTCAGTTAGTTCCTTCCCGGCCGGTGCGCCTGAGCGTGAGAGCAACACAATACTACCGGCGCCCTGCTTGGCCATCCACTCGGCGATTCCTAAACCGAGTCCGCCGAACCCTCCGACGATGATATAGATCGCGTGTGGATCAAGATCAGCGCTATGCTTTATTGGATTAGACCCAAACAGTACATCCTCGTCCTCCCTGAGCTCGAGCACATGTGTCCCAAGAACTGGGTCCCACTCTATCTCCTTCAGCGCATCGCCCGCTTGGCCAAAAGAGTGGATGTGGCAGAACTTTGGCAGCAGGGGAGTCTGCCTAGTAACGGTGTCATATAGCTCTCGGAATTCGGTATCCAGAGTCAGTCCCCTCTCAAGGTAACCCTGCATGTCGAATCGCACAAACTCGAAAGAGCGTGGAGGGAGGCGGATGCCATCCCAGTCAGCCGAGCCCGACACGATTTGGAATACTCGTCCATCTATCAATGTCCAGTTAGCTACCATCATAGGCACGGCAGATGGCAAATAGAACAGGCACTTACGAGTAGCCACGCAAGCAAAGCTCGTATCCATATGCCTTGCGTCCGAAGCAGGATCGAACACCAAGTCAACAGCACCACCGCTGCCAACGATTCGGTGAACACTCTCTACCAGGTTGGAGTCCTCGAAGGCGATAGAGTTGCCATCGAGATCAAAAAACTCCTTAACGAGGTCCCTTTGCGATTCACTCGAAACAGCTGCGATGATCTTGGCATTCAACTGTCGGAAAACGGCAATAGCCGCGATGCCGTACGCTCCAGCAGCGTCGTGGATAAGAACGGTCAGGGGGGAGTCTGTTTGCATCAGCCCTTTGGCAGCACGGTACGCCGGGTAGAGCGCAGCCAAGCTCCACGGCACACTGGTGCCGTCAACCCCACATGTTGGCTGGGCTAGAACGCAGCCCTCACGGGCGGTGATAGAGCCCTTCACTGCCCCCCCTGGGCTCAGTGCAACGACCTCTTGACCGACCTGGAAGTCGCCAACAGCACTGCCTATCTCAGAGACAGTGCCCGCAACATCCATTCCGATGGATGTCCTTGTATTCCTGCCGAGGACTGTGTCGAGATCGGCCGGGAACAGGAATGCTTTCTGTACCGAGATGCGAATCTGGTGGGACTCCAACGGGAGTAACGCCTGATCATCTTCCCCGAAGTAGAGGCCCCCAAAGTTTCCAGGCGATCCAACCTCGAGCTTCATACACCCTCCGGCAGCCTTGGCCAGCCCTGCCTCGAAACGAAGCCCCTTTTCGCGGCCGTGCTCGATGACGGCGTTCAAGTCTTCGAGCGGCTCGAGTCGTGGAATGTGAAGTCGTCCACCGAGCTCGGCAAACTCGGTTTCCGGTGCCAACGCCACATCATCAACGTTGGCATAGACGATCGAGTCGAGGAGTATTCTCCCTATCAGCGTGGCCGCATCCTGGGGCTTTTGCTCGCCAGATTCGAGATCCAGACACACGATTTCCTTGTTGCTGTCCTCGGAGCGGACTGTTCTGGCCCAGCCCAGGAATGCCGCGTTCTGAGGCGCGGCGCCGCCAATTTGTGCTCCACTGGTTACCCATAGGAGAGCCTTGGACGTCCGTAAGAGGACTTTCACGAGCCCGTATTGCCTCTCGTCCATGTTGAAGACGAAGCCATGTTCATCGTATAGCTCGACCAGCGAGACGACAAATGCATTGCTGACCACGTTTTCTTGCCCCTCCAACCAGCTGATGGGCTTGACGCTGGCCTTGAAGCCGGCCTTTTCAAGATCTGTCTGCAGACGAGTGGCAACTGGATAACTGTGAACAGGCAAAGTCGAATCTTGTGTGAGAATAACGATCTCTTGGTCGTGTTTGCCACCAGAGATCTTGGAAGCATCAGGCCTCCTCTGAAGAAGCTGTAGCGACCCAAGCTCACTTGTCTGGATCTCTCCGCCAGCGCTCTGCAGGAAACGGAAACCTGAGCTCGCGTCTTGTTCTGCTGTCACGGCCAGGACAAAACCACCCGGCGCCATGAGTTTCTCAAGAGTTCCTTCTGTCAGCACCGTCGCATCCTCCACGATAATGAGGTTGAAGCGATTCGAGGAACCTTCCTCGCCGAGCAGCGTGGATAGAGGCAGATATGCCAAAAGAGCCTGGTGCCTCTTGGCAGTTGCGCTCAGGGCCTTCTCGTACCCCTTATCAGTCTGGGCGCCGATGGTATACCTCCCGAGCCGCGGCGTCCCAACTGGTGCTCCGTCCTCGCCCTCTGCCAGAGCTCGGAACACGTTAGAGACCACCCGTGTATCTTCACCCAAGTGCAAAATGCGGATACCAGGGTTTTTATGGCCCAAGATATCCAGCCACTTGTCAAAGTTCTCAAACGCGGCATAGCGAAGGTCCTCCTTCCAGACAACTTGCGACGAGAGGCTCCTATGGCTAGCCAGGAATCCATCCCCGCCCGCCGCCATGGAGGCCAGGGACATAGCCCTGAGACCACTGATTTGGATCACATGGCTGTCTCCCTCTTTGCCGCGATGCCACATGTCAATACTGGCTGTTGCCTGCTTAAGCCCAACGCTGGCCCCTGTGGCAACGCCGAAGAAGCTGGTGCCTACCCCGCCGGGAATGTTTGCCGCGACCTTGACACTATCGATGAGGAACGGCACCATGGGGTCGCTTCCGAGGGTGAAAAAAGTCTGGAAAACCGCGTCCAGTGTAGCCGGGTGGATGACGTGGTCGAATTCGAAGTTCTTGGGCATCTTCGCTTTGGTATCCGGGATCACGAGGTTGGCCCAGCACTCCTTTTTCGCCCCGCCACTTCTCGTCCGACCCATCTCCGTGATGTTCCTGAACAGAGGCCCGTAGTTCATGCCGACAACGTCGAGTCCCTCGTAAAATTCGAACGAGCTCTCCCCACGCTCTCCGTCTCGGAGCTCTGTGTTCCATTTTGCATCGACGTGCTTGGACAGCAACCTTGCGTCCCCTCGGCGCTCGGCGCCGCGTCGGTAGAAGCGAACGGTGAACTCACCCTTGGCATTTTCCTGGAAAGGGGCGTCTCCGTACGGCTTAGAGTAGATCGCGAATTCGTACACCCAAGTCGTTACTCCGCTTTGAGACGAGTCTGAAATCCTCTTTGCGTTCATGCAATGCTCAAGCCCAGCGTCGTCAGTAGGTATCACCATCGGTGCCTTGATCTCGAATTTCGACACCTCGTAGTCCAATACATCCGAAGGCTGGCTGATGACATCGTGAACTACTTGGCCCGCTGCCTCAACCGCCATCACAACCATTCCCGCCGCAGGGTAGAGTATTTCGTTCTGAACCTTGTGGTCATGAAGCCACGGGTTCTCCGCCACTCGGAAGAACCCTCGCCATCTTGGCTCATATGGCATCACCCCATCGGACGTGGGTGCTCCGATGTAGTCGAGTCTTCCGAACTGCCTGAAGCGGTGCGCTCGACTCAGGTGCGATTCGTGCCAGTAGCTCTTTTCGTGATCCCAAGGGTAGGTTGGTAGATCGACGAGGCACTTGGGAAGTCGGCCAGTGTCACGACTATGACACATTCATGTCAGCACGTAATAATCCTACCGCGAAGAAGTGAGCGGAACATACCTTCTGTAGTACCAATCCATGTCAACGGGGTTTCCTCGTTGGAAGAGATCACCAACAAAACCCAATGCCGTCTCCACAGCGTCCTTGTTGCGCTCCAACAGCGAGTAGTACGGCACAGGCGTATCATACCTAGCGCCGTCTAGGATCTGCGTCAACGCCTTACCCCAGACCCGGTGAGGACTAACTTCGACGAAAGCATTGGGGATTGATGCGTCCCCTCCTGATGCTGTCATCATAGCCGCTACGGCCTTGTCAAATTCCACAGGGCTGATCATGTTAGCGGTCCAGTACGCCGCGTCCAGCTCCGGCCCTGCAACCTCCTTTCCATACACAGACGAGAACATCTTCACACCATTTGAACCCTCCCGCGGCTTTAAATCGCCAATGGCATCCATATACCGCTGCGAGACGACCTTCATATGGTGGGAGTGATATGCAGTCTCGACAGCCACTAGGGCGTTGAAAACCTCCTTTACATCGAGCTCAGCTTTGATAGCCAGAATAGAGTCCTCGTCTCCAGAAAGCGTGACGAGGTGCGGGCTGTTTATACAGGCCACGGATACGGAACCCGGCCTCACCAGGCTCACAAACTCCTCGACCTCCAGCCTCGATAAACCCACGGCAAGCATTCGGCCCCGGAGAGTTGGATCCGTGGTCTTGACGGCCGCGGCGCACTGCCCACGATGGAATGCGAGCTTCCACGCGTCTTCGCGCGTGATGAGATCTGCCGCATAGGCAGCCGCGATTTCTCCAGAAGAGTGGCCTGCAACAGCCACTGGCTGAATACCAAACGCTCTGACCAGATCGACGAGAGCAACCTGAATCGCTGTTGTAGCTGGCTGGGCAACCTCGGGCAGGTTGATCTCTGTCGACTCCTTCCCCTGCATCATCTTCTCCTCGAGAACGAAGTCCTTGTCCAATGCCTGCATGTACTTGCCAGCAGCTCTGATGCTCTCGCCAAACACGCCAAAGGCCATGAGCTCCATGCCCATCTGGGGCCATTGGGCACCTTGGCCACAGAATATCAAAGCCGGCTTGAGCTCCTTGGCGAGCCCGGGCCGGACAACGTCGGATCCCTTTATATTGGCCATCTTCTCTGTGAGCTCGGAAGCCGACTTGGCAACAACGAAGGCTCTGAAGTCAAGTCGTGACCGTCTTGAGTAGAGAGTGTATGAGTAATCCCGTAGCAAATCTGGCTTGGAGTCCAGATAGGGAATGTGTGAAGCGGTGAGCCTGGGAATGCCATCGCGGTGTTGAGCCGAAAACACGAATATCTGCGGAATGGCGATACTGTCCACGGACAAGCCCGACGACTGGGAAGCAAGATCCCAGCTCTCTAGGGAGTAGGCATCGGATGCCGATGAGCTCGCAGCGGCTTCCGAGGCTGGATGCTCGCTCAGTGGGTCGGTTGTGTTGTGGTTAGCCACAAGCCCCCGCTGCTTCAGGAAAGTCCTTGCGTCGTCCAAAACGCCGTGGGCGTTAGTGCCGCCGAATCCAAAGCAGTTGACGCTGATGCGGCGCAGCCCCGCGGCGGGAAACTTCATCAGCCCCTTTGCGATGTCGACTCTCCATTCCTCGTGCTCAATGTCGGGGTTCCACTGCTTGAAGTTGATGTGCGGCGGAATCTGCCCCTTTTCCGCTATGAGGATAGCTTTGATCAGCCCAGCAACGCCCGCACTGCCCTCCAGATGACCAATATTCGGCTTCACGGACCCAACAAACATTGGCTTATCGAGCGGACGGTCGCTGCAGAGAGCCGTAGAGATTGCTCTCAGCTCTCTCCAATCTCCGACCTTTGTCCCCGTTCCGTGGCATTCCACGTACGCCGTCTCTTCAATCCCAACGCCTGCATCGCGATAGGCGGCGCCAATGCATCGGACCTGCGCTTCTGGATTAGGGACTGTGATTCCCGGGGTATGGCCATCTTGATTGCTGGCAGTCCCCCGAATTACAGCACGGATTGTATCGTTGTCTCTGACCGCATCCTCGAGTCTCTTCAAGATCACAATGCCCACGCCTTCTCCTCGGCCGTAGCCGTTGGCGCGAGAGTCGAACGTAAAGCACTTTCCATCTTCGCTAAGAAACCCGAGAGATGTCATGGGCATGATTGTGCTGGGCGTCAGAATTAGACCAGCTCCGCCAGCAATTCCCTGCAGATTGTTAGCACTGTCTGCCAACTATCGCATTCGTGGGTCTTCTCACAATATCCGACTGTCCAGCCCTTAGACTGTTGACGGCCTGGTGGACACAAACTAGTGATGCACTGCATACGTTAGCGAACAGCAGGAATACGATTCTCAAAGTTGTCGACCTACCTGCAGCCGGTATCGATCGTCTGGCTCGTCCCCTGCAGATCAAAGAAGTAGGAGATTCGATTGGCCATGATGGCAATTCCGTTTCCGGTTGCGCAATCAGGAGCTGTGGTCTGGGAGTCTCTCATCGAGATTTGCTCGTAGTCTGACCACAAATGTCAGGTGAGTTCAGATTGGCGAGATGGGCTGAGGACCTACCTTTGACAAAAGACCCAATGAAGACTGAAGTCTTCGAGCCTTGGAACGTTTCCATTGGAAATCCAGCATTCTCAACCGCTTCATAAGAAACCTCCAAGAGCAGTCTCTGCTGGGGATCAATTGCATCCGCTTCAGCTTGAGCCACGCCGAAAAACTAGACATTGCATAATCTCAGTACTGGGAAACTGAAGAATGGCGTTTTTGTGAGTCTACCTTTGCGTCAAAAGCAGCAACATCCTCCTCTATGAAATGTGCTCCTTTGAAGTGGAACTATCGAGATCACCGTCAGCAAAATGTTACGTTCCAAAGCCATTCTCAGATGTCTGGCAACCCACACTATCCGACCTAACGCTGGGATGGTAGAACCCGTTGATATTTAAACGATCCGGAGGAAATTCTCGCCATGCACTTTGGCCGTTGGCAAGAACATTCCACAGGTTCTCCGGGCTAGAAGCGTCTCCAGGAAACCGGCATGCGACTCCAACGATCGCTATAGCCCCTGAAGACGACGTATCGTGCGTCTTTGCGTCCATCCTAAGACTATGCCTTGTCTGAAGCTGTTGTTCCTCAGTCAAAGATCACTGAGACCAGTGTCTTGAAGTGATCAAATATGTGATCGGGAAAGTCTGCGGTGATATACAGTCTGTGAACGGGCCTGCGCAACCCTGTATCTACCTGCGATAGCTGTTTCGAATGTAGAGTAAGGGGCTGGGGTGTAATCCAGGAGCGCGCGAGTTACGTAGAGAGAGATATTACAAAGGAGGGGCAAAGTACTGGACCAGACATAAATACAATCTAAGGACCCGACAGATCAGTGTGGTTACCACGGGAGAGCCCGCATCAGCCTGCACCCATGGTAGGGGGTTGTGGACCGCTCACTTAGCCATCAACAGACAAGCGCTGATCTGTCGGTTCTTAGCTCAACCCGCTTTATGCCTGTGAATGCATCTTAGAATAGAAATGGACGGGCTGGAACAAGAAGTGGAGATTGCTCAAGGCTCCTCCAGAAGCTTGGGTTACAATGAAGTGGGAAAAGCGCCATCTCCACTGTTCTCGTACTCGCATCAGCTAAGTGGGCGAGCAGCTGCTTCAAGCAGTCCCTCTCGTCCCAAAACAAACATCCAGTAGACTGCCCATACTTCTGCTGCCAACGGCTGGGAACAATAACATGGCTGCGTTGCTGTTGCTAGGAAGGGGGAAACGCTTGTCAGTACCGATATCTGGGACTTTGGTGCCTCAGGGGGCAAACACAGCTATTTTGTCCCTTCCACTTGAGCTAGGGTCTATCTGGAAGGCTGCACTGGAAAAGCAAACTGAAGACGTTGAGCGTCAGATAGGAGCACGTGAAGGGGCCGTTCCACCTGGAGGGCGAGATGCAAGTGTGGGAAGGATGCGGGGCGATATGCAGGGCAGCACCTTGAGCTGCCAGTATTCCGCTCGTTTTTCGTCGAATGCGAGTGTGGAATTCGTCAATTCCGTGGCGGGACCCAGAAGACAGTCGGCCGATGTCACGCTCCGTCTTCGAAGGATGACCGGTCTAATGTTCAAGACGGGCGAAAAGCGACGTTGAAACCCACCCGCGCTAGGCTAGGCGAAGCACTGCCTTAGGTGCCTGTTGATCTTGCGATCGGACTCGAGGCGCTAGTAGTTCCTATCCGTTTTCCGATGGTCCATGCAGAAATTCTTGCTCGGCTGATGCCATCGCATCCGGGCGATTGGCCCTCTCGGACCGGCGAGCGGCCGAGAGCCAAGCAGGTGGTGGCGGCCGTTCAACATTGCCGTTTTCTCGTTGCCGTGTGAAGTGAGGGCTCAAGAGCCAGAAGTTCGGTACGGCTTCGGAACCACAGCAATTTCTTGGATGTCTCGGACCCCTCCCGTCAGCTCTGCCTAGCCGCTACAAAAGGCACTCGACGGACTGAAATGACAGACAAGTGTATTGTGCCCCCTCGTAGGCACTCTATCACGATCCGGTCTGCCAAAGGGAGCCTGGAACCGAGTCGAGCTGCTGGTTGAGCATCTATTTTCTATTTGGGAACCCTTCCGACTCATCAATAGGTAAAGCAATCTGACAGCACAGCGGGGCAAACAACGACAGTTCGAAATGGGTGAGTGGTAGTCCAGGCCGCGGAAGTGACAAAAAAGCATAGGTAGGAGTGTTTATGCCGCGGCTCGGTACCTATCGGCTTGGCAACACCAACTCGCGATAGTAAGGCGGGCTGGAGGGATTAGCCCAACCTCCAGTGACTGATTGAGCCTTGCGGATTTGCAAACGCTATGAGTTAAGAAGATTGCCCGGAATATCCCACCACCTGAAAGTCGTGCATCGCTCCTCCCTCGTTTGTTCCTGGTGTCGTTGCGGCCGCACCAATCACGTCTGGATACTTGTTGTCTCAGTTCTGGCAGCTGAGTGGCAGAGCAATGGGACAAGCCAAGAAATCTAGAAAGCATGTACGACTCCCAAACCATCCTTCCTGGTGCGTTGCACTGCATGTTGATATCCGTTTGCAGGGAGAGGTGGGGGCGGTAGCTATCTACCTTGTTCGATCCTGCCTGGGGGTAGGCGCCGAGCTGGTGGGTCACGCCTACCGTGCCGAGCCCGGTGGGGCGGTGTTTGAACGGGACGATAGGACGGCCCGGGTACGGGCTGGACGGGGCTCTTCAAAGTTCAGCATCAACGGGTCCGTACGTATACGGGCACCCGTGAAGAAAAGTTCCTGGTACGAACCGGTGCGACACACGAGCGAGGTGCGTCAGTCAGTCGGGCAAGGCTCCGTACGCGGCTCGGTTGGTGTTTTATCTATCACACGGTCTTACGGTCTTACGAAGAGAGGACACTCCGTGGCGATCATGTCACGCTCGATTCTATTTGGCAAAGGACGGTCCTCGCATTTGGACTGTTTCAATTCAGTCATGGTCACACATTGCATAACACCCGTCACCAGCTGTGACACGCTGTCTCGGTAGTGCAAGGCGCCAGGCGAAGGAAAAGGGGGCCAGACGGATGGCACCGCAAGCAAGCCCGCCCCGTCTCTACAGCGATAGGCGGACGAGGTCTGAAGAGTGTGGAGGACGAGCAGTATATCTCCCGGTCTTGGAGACAGTCCTCCGCGAGAGCCTGGCACATCACCGGCGCAGGTTGAACGGTATCCGAGGCCAAGACAACCCAATGTCATTTGCTAATATACCTGCTAAGGGAAAAGTGTCTTAAATCCGTCGAGCTGGAACCGATGCTTCATTGGCAACGCTAACTCGATCCCGTCCGTTGCCCTGTTGTCTTGTCGTTACAGCGAGAGTACATTAATGTCGTCCGTCCAGCTCGACTCGACCAGCTCCGTACATCTACCCTCGCATCGTCGCCATTTACGGTCAAGGTGGACATTTCTGCTGGTTGGCGTGGGTTCCTCTTTCTTCATATGACCTGGGTAGAGCGGCTGTGCTGTTGTTGTCTTGGATTCTTGGGCAGGGAAGGAGCAACCTGTCGCACCGAAACCGAAGCGTCCACCTTGGTTCCTGGAAGCCAGATTCCTGTTTCCTCAAGCGACATCCAGTTTCGCCCCCGACAATTCCACACCTGCTGAGTAGGCCAGCTTATACCACGAAGCCCTGCGAACAAGATAATTCGGCCAGCCACCTTGTGTTTTATGTGGATTGGATAGGACCTCCGACAGCCCTCGAGAGCCCCCGAATTTTGGTCGACAGCAATCTAGGGTTCTTCTTCGATGACTCTATCATATCCCAACCTCTCTCTATCCGATATGGCCGACGAATACAATAAAAGTGTGGAACAGGGGCAGACTCGGACTCCTCCCAGCCAAAAGACGCCCTTGCGTAAGATCCTCCTGACGGCTATGTAAACACTCCCCCCTCTCTTGGCCCCAACCCCTTGGCGCAATCTAATCCGCGTCCCAGAATCCTGTCCGGCCTGATGTTCTCCTGCCTCGACACCTCGATTGTATCAACATCTCTAGTGTCAATATCACTCGAGTTCGGAAACTACCAGGACGCGCCGTGGGTAGTTCTGGGCTATCTTTTGACATACATGAGTAAGAAGACACCCCAACCCACCCCCACTGGGCGGTGTTGACGGCTCCTACATAGGCTTTGCGGTTGGATTTTCCAAGTTGAGCGATGTATATGGCCGCAAAACTCTCCTCGCCGTCGCCTGGATCATGTTCTCTGGCTTCTCGATATGGTGCGCGATGGCAGGATCCATGTGGCAATTGTTCGTCGGCTTGTTAGCCCCTTTCCTCCCAAAGACTAACCCATTCTACCTATCAGGATTGCCGCTCGGTCTCTTCAGGGAATCGGCGGGTCTGGTCTGTACAGCCTAGCGCAGGTGTGTCTGGTTGAGCAAGGACCTGATCGGCCCGAGGTCGTGGGCGCGTTGGTTGGCATCACACTGTCCATCTCATATATTCTGGGTCCGCTGCTTGGGGGCGGGATAACTGAGTGGACGTGGCGTGGCATCTTCTGGATCAAGTTTGTGCTCGCATCCCGCTTCCCTCTAATTAGTCTGACAGTTTTGCGCAGCTTGCCCTTCAGTTTGATCGCAGTGGCGGGCATATACACGCTCTGGCCAGACGACCAGCGGACCAAATACGACACACGAACAGGACTCTCCAGGATCGACTTTCTCGGCAATCTGCTTCTTATTGTGGCCTCGATTCTTTTGATCTTTTCCATTCAGGAAGGCGCCTCGTTTGTGTGGAAATGGACAAGTCCAACCATAATATGGTCCTTGGTCATTTCCGGTGTCTGTTGGCTGCTCTTGTGCATTTGGGAGACGTACCTCTTTTATGGACGCAGCCAGAAAATTGAGCCCATCTTCCCACTGCATCTGGCGATGGGCCGTGTTTACTTGTCGAGTTTCATGTAAGCCCTCAACCATTTCGGAGTGTCCAAGGCTAATCTGTGTCTTAGCGTTACTCTTCTGACGGGCTTCGTCTATATTGCTCTTGTTATTAAGATCCCAGAGCGACTTCAGATCAGTTACGGTGACAATGCCCTCGCCGCCGGCGTCCATCTCCTACCGATGCTCGGATCGTGTGCATTGGGCTCTTTTCTGGGCGGCGCGGTGTCGAAGAAACGAAACTTTACAAGCCAGACGCTTATCGCTGGAAGCGCCCTCCAGCTTCTTGGTATAGGCTTGGTGTATGGCCTTACTCGGGGAGGCGCAGGTGTCCACCTTCTCATCGGCCTCACTGCTGTCTACGGACTCGGCGTCGGGCTGTGCTTTGCGGCGAGCACCATCATCGCAGCCATTGAAGCCCGCCATGGCGATCTTGCTGCTGCCCAAGGCGCTGTAGCGCAAGCCCGTGTTTTTGGCGGGGCTCTTGGATTGGCTATATGCACTGTCATTTTCAATGACAAGCTCCAGAAGCAGCTTGGGCCTGGCTCTGGGTCTGGGGTTGAGGAGGCCACTCTTGACCAAATCCACCGCAGTCCTATGGTTACCATATCGCTATCACCAACTCTCCGCGACAGGATTCAAAAGATATACCTAGATTCCTTTGAGTCTCAAATGTTGATGATGACAGTCGCGGCTGGGTTGGCACTGGTGGTGAGTTTCATGACCTACCGGTCGAAACCGTCACCGGTTACCGATGCCATGGCATACCACAAAGAGCTTGCTTCCCGTCCCAACGACACGGAACTGGAAAGCACCAGCAGCGTTCGGTCTCTGATACGGTGACACAACTGCTGAGATTCTGATATGGTTTTGTCCTTTGGAGGTTAGGCGTTAATGATTGCTGGGGGGGGCATGATGGTTCTGATGGTATTGTGCTGGTGTGACCCGGGGTTTCGGATTTAAATGGCGAGCGTGATTTCCACGCCCCATCTTTACCTCCGCGGCTGAGTCCAGCTTCTCCAAGGCCGCACTTTTACTTCATATATATGTCGGTCAATATCTGCACCATGAACATGGGGCGAAATCGTTCGACACTCTGTAGGGGAGGCGGAATTATCTCAAGTTATCGGTTATGGTTGCCTTTGTCCAAAACACCGATATAACTGTAGCTAGATATCCCTTGTTTCTCGATAGAGCCATCCAAAGCCACTACCAATTGGACGAGTTCCTCGCCACCAGGTTTGCCCACAAACCCTGTTGTTTCTGAGACATCTTTCACCGATACGCCCAGACCAAGGCTACGTTGGACATGACGCAATGGAAGGGTACTGGAGAACCACGCGACTTCAGCGATACCGTACTCGGCTGTCATGGGGCTTGGCTCAGAGAGGAGGCTTTAAGACAGGTTCAGGCCGTGATACCTTGCCCCAACAGCCATGGTCGGGGATGGCCTCTCGGCCGGAACGACCGACGTTCGTACCAGCAGAGCAGCGACTGTATCCAGACGATGGGCCGTAATAGGTGCTTCTCTTCAGGGCTTCTTTCCTACCTGACCGAGGCGTGAGTAATCGCCATTCTCGTGAAGACGATTTAGAACTCTAGGTCCTGGGTATTTAGGAGTCAATCGAGCCACAGAATTTAGTAGTGTGATTTGTCCCTGCCCGCAAGAAACTGGCCCTGCATCGCGAACGAGGACAGGGACATGGCGAAGCTTCGTCGTGTGCCCGCCTCACAACACAGTAGGCAGTAGGCATCTAACCCTGTTTGCGGGCTACTTGTGTGTGTGTTGCACCGCAGAAAGCTTCCAGGCCGCTTGGGGGGATCGAGGGAGCCCAGGCCGTTGAATGGTATGGTGGTTGATTGCGTGTTTCGAGGGTAGACATGCTTCAGGTACGGCAGCGAGGCACTAGGCGAGGATGTGTGGGAGATGACGGGTTTGGTGACAGGGCTGTAATTTGGGTTTGAGACCTCTGATGGTGAGTAACGTGGTGGGTGGACCTGGCTTTGAGGATTTGCTTCGGAGGCGTTGAAGTCGAGGGCGTCGTTGGTAAACCATGCCTGACCTGACGTAGGCTTGCTTGGCAATGTGTCCCAGCAGCCGAGTCAGTTGGTTAGGTGGGTTTTGGTGGCTTCTCCAGGATTCCACCGAAAGCACGCCAAGTGTATTGGGATCACTTTCCACAACGTCTCGGATCGAGCGGTCAACGTCTGAGACGCAGGACTAATTTACCTCACACTATTCCCACCCCACTCATAACTCACAAGAACAATCTGGTTCAACCATGGCTGGCCTTGTAATCCCACCCAATACAGACGCGACGTTGTCGTTTCCACCGCTTGCGACTCCAACGCACGGCGAAGGTGGTTGCTTCAGCATCGCTTGCTCAACACGCATTCCCGCGACTCCAATCACATGCCTCGACGTCGTACTCAATGCGGCCGATTGTATAGAGCCTTTTCCTGTTTCTTTCTGTGATAGTAGGACTCGCCGCTGACTGATTCAGATCCAAAATGGAACACATTCTGCCGTAAATGTACAATTGACACTCCGTCGTCTACACCTGGGCCGCCGGGCGTGCCTTCGGGGGATGGTTATCTTGGCCTGGGGACCAAATTCACGTTTGATGCGCACGTTGATATTAGCAGCGCCGCTGGAAGAGCCGTGGCGTGTGAGGTCAGCATTCTGGAACGAATCGACGCCACACCCGAAGATGGGCGCTGCGGGTGGCGTGTCGCATGGCGGACGCGTCCGAGCCTGGCGCTCCCGGCGTTTATGCTCCGTGGCGAGCGGATCCAAGAGTTCGTCGAGGCAGAAGGGGGGGCCGAGACTGAATATGTATCATGGGAAACGTTCTATGGACTACTGGGCCCGGTTGTGCGCCTTGTCGTGGGAAGCAAATTGCCATCTGCCTTTGATGCCTGGAATGCCGGCTTGAAAGCGCGCATCGAGGAATTGCGAAGCGTGGACGGGTGAAAGAAAATATTGTTGATTGTGTGTAAGCCCTTTATATGCCTTCTATCCACATCGCCGGCAAGATTCTCAGCTGGTATTCCATCTTGTACATAATAAATGCTTGGTTCGTTGCTCCCCCCGACCCCGCGCCTTTCTAGATACCCCCATCTTAGCAGTGAACCACCAAAGGCGGTTCAGTGACACCGAGGGCGCGCGTCCCCTTCTTGAGCGTCATGTGGGCGGCGCACTCGGTGTCGTAATACTTCATGTCGTCAACGTTCGCAAACTGCGTCTCAGCAACAACAGTATACCCCTTGGAGCGCGGGTCGTTGACAATAGAAGCTTGTGTGCTGAAGGGATACAAAGATTAGCCAATGTACATGTTTCGTGGGCGGATTGGGAAGAGATCGACATACGACAGAATGTACGGCTGGCCTCCCTATTAAAAGCACATCGCCAAGCGGCGAGACCTTGTCAGCAAGCGTGGTCTGTAAATTGTTTCTTCGTCCCTGGCCTCGCGTATCGCAATGCCAAGTCGCGTAACTTTACGCTCCAGACAGCCGGGAATGGGACGTAGATTGCTTTACCTTCTGCTGCTCCTTTGCTAGCAGTCCGTAGGCGTCCACCAGCTTTTGCTGGTTCTCGGCCTCAGGGATCTTGAACATCGTGATCCGCCGGATTTGGCCCGAGGACGTCGGTGGTGTGGTCGACATCTTGCTTTCGATCGAAGGGTTTTTGTTCTGCGACTCGCCCAACAGCTTGGTCGCCAAAATAGACAGTAGGCCAAATTGAACGGCGCACAATGACCAGAGGTAGGGGTGAATAGTGAACGACGACATGGTCTCTGCTGTCTTCGGTATATAAGAGGGTATATCGGGTAGTCTCCTGTCGCGTAACCGTACTCGCAAGCGGAAAGCCAAAAATCAAGCCAGAACACAAGTCGGAAAACACGGGAAGGACAAGAATGTGTGAACGGACGGGCGAGAGACCAGAGTTAAGGTTGACCTAGCAGGTACGATTGATTCTAGGTGGGCAGGTAACACCGGGGTCAAGGAGAGACACACGACCGGTGCTTTCCCGGACAACCCCCTTCTATCGTCCATCCCTCTCCACCAAGGCACACTTCCAGGCAGAGACCTCATCAGCAGCTCCCACACCATGCCCGCTTGCTCACATTCGGATGCGGTAGTTCTACCGGGGAAGGAGTTAAATTGACCGGGCTCGAACCAGGAACGAATGGATCGCGAGGCCGAAGGCTTAGCGCTGCGCTACGACTTATTCCCCTTCAGTTCGGGCCTCTGAACCCGGGTTTGAGGGCGCGCCTCTATTGGCGGGAAGGAGCCCGTCGTTGGGTTGGTTGCTAAACAAGCCTCCCTGCAGCGCAGAACCGAAGCGCGATGCACGAAAATCGATATCCAATGCTCGGTATCCAATTTATGTCCGGTTTCCTGGTCCGAGCCCGAGAATTCATTCTCCGAACCGCATCCAGTAACTGTGTGGTCGATCCGGATGTATCGCTTCCTCTCCTCCACCCACCAGAGCAAATTCCAACTCAGTCCATCCTCTCGAGCCAAAGATACAAAATGCAAATCCGTCGTCGTTATCTTTCGTCAGCCTCAGCGGCTGCTGACCTACACGAACCCAACAAGAACACCCCACAACCCGTCGAGCCTCCTCCATGCACGGTTCCCTAAAAAGAATATAAAATGTAAGTAACGGATTGGCGTCGAGTCCTTTGGTTCGCGACCCCTAGTTCACTGCAAGTAAGGCAAGAGGCGTCCTCGGCGTCCTGGGCGCCACTAAAGCAGTGCGTCTCCAGCCCGTGGCCGTACTGGAGGCGTTCGGTTTGTTCCCTGGCCCATCACGTCATCAGCCTGGCCGCCCAAGTCATCCATTCCCCAGAGCTCTCAGCGCCTTAAAACGTGACGGGAAGTTTTTCGCTCTCCGCGGCGAGCGGACCCGCTTTTAGTTTTCTCCTCAGTTTCTCTAGCTTGATTATGATGACGGGAATCGGCCGCAATTGCGATATTGCGGGGTTTGCGGAAATGAGTAATACAAGCCACCTCCGTTACCCAGTGAGGGATGCGTTGTCAACGTAACTGCACTACCCTGCAAAAACGAACCTTGGTGCCGGGAATCCGTCTGGAATAACTGTGGGGGAATAGGGGTTTAGCTCGCATCTGTTCGCATGCTGACCTTTGATTACACATTCCGGGCAAGTCATTTAATTACTTATTCAAGTTACGTAGATAAAAATCGAAACGCTAGTTTGATGCTATTGATGATCAATAAGTGCTGTTCCACATAACGCCTAAACGCACTGCTTCTCAGCCGGCCATAAAAGACGGTGAAATGGGGTATCCAGTCCGCTCGCTCACAAAACCCGTACTAGCTTAGACCCCACTCTCAGTTTGCCAGCATCTCGGCCGCCACGAGGCCCATCACCACTTTCATCCTATCCAACAGCTCTGGCATGCGATATGGCTTTACCAGAACATCGTCACACCCCGCCTCTCTGGCCTCCTGGATCTGCTCAAGTCGGGCATTGGCACTGACAGCAATGATCGGTAGAGGTCCTCCTAAGATCTTGCCTTCGCGCTCTAGCTGCCGGATGTTGCGTGTGCAGGTTAGTCCATCCTGTATAGGCATTTCAATATCCATCAAAATAATGGACAGCGGGAAAAGCGCCTGGTCTCCGTTTGTAGTGCTTCCGTTGGCCTCGGCATCGGCCGAAGAGTGCACAAACCGGTCTGTCCGGCGCAATTTGTCCAGACATTCGACCCCGTGATTTGCCACATCCACAGCGAAACCCATATTGATCAGTCCACGCCGGGTGATCTGTTGGTTGATGAGATTGTCCTCCACGACGAGGATGCCCCTTATTTTAGATGACTGCAGGCTCAACTCGCTGATGGGGCTTGCCGTAATGGGACTCGGTCTCGTGTTGCTCGAAGGAGTCGTCGGTCCGCTCGCGGTGCTAACAGAGCGTTTGGTGCGAAGATTTACGCTGGGCGCCAGCCGTAAGCCAGATATCGCAGCCTTTGTCGCCGCTGCTGTCGCCTCAGCGTCATGCGTCGCCGTCTCGCTCGGAATGTGAGTTTCGATGTAAAAAGCAAACGTGCTCCCAATACCGGGCTGGCTAGCGACACCAATTGCACCGTTCTGAAGCTCGGTGAGCCTGCGGCTGATAAACAGACCCAGGCCAGAACCTCCGTACTTAACGTGGGTTCGGCTTGATGCCTGAACGAACCGCTTAAACAAGCTCTTCTTCTCGTCTTCTGTCAAGCCCTGTCCGGTATCCTTGACCTCGAACATTAGGAAAACAGAATCTCGTGCTTCCGCCTCATCGCAATCTTCATCGCACTCTTCTCGCGGGATGAACTGGACTGCGCTGGTAGCTTCACTTGGCCGTAACCGGCTCGCACTCACCGCTACCGAGACATTGCGGGTCGGACCGGTTTTAGTGAATTTGAGGGCGTTTGTCAGTAGGTTGATAAGAACCTGCTTCAGCCTGGATGGATCGAAGTCCAGATATCGGACACCAAGATCACGGTAGGACGGATCGACGACCATGCTCAGATTGATGTCGACTCGCCGCGCTTCCACCTCAAACATCTTGAGGGCTTCCTGGACCATCTGGATGGGGTTGACCGTGATAGGCGTGATAGCCAGTAACTTGGAATCCAGCTTCGACATGGTCAAGATGTCGTCCACGATTCGCTTCTGGTGCTGCGCACACCCCACAATCGTCTCCGCACTGTCGATGCAGTTTTCAACAAGTCCCCGTACCTCAACCTGGTCCGCCAGGAGCTTTGTGGCATAAGTGGATGCCCCGTTACTAATCGGGACAGCCACGTCAATGTCGCCCGACACCAGTTCCTGGACTCTAGTCATAGTAGCTGTTATCGCATCCGCGCAATGGATGATAGCGCTGAGGGGATTTCGCATCTCGTGAGACGTCATGTCGATGAAGTTCTCCTGTTGCCGCTTTGATTCAATCGCCTCCTCTTTCCGTTGTTTCTCCCTCTCTAGCTGCAACTTCTGTAGCGAGACGTCGCTCAGACATCCCGTAAAGCTCTGTATAACACCTTCCGTGGTCCGTACGGGCAGGAGTGTTGCTTGGACCCACCGAGGCACGACCACTTTATGGCCGGCGCCGTCCTCCGCTGTCCATGTCGTCTTGAGCCTGAGTTCAACATTTTGAACTTTGTTTTCAGAAACCATTGTCTGTATCTTCTTCTTTAGCAGACCAAAATCTTCTTCCACGACACACTTTTCCCACGGCTTGACAGTGACATTGCCAGGATCAACATTAGCGAGGCCGCACATCTCGAAGAAGACCTTGTTGGCTCCAAGCAGCCGGCCGTCTAAATCCATATCGTACATGCCAACTGTCGCGAATTCGGCCATGCGCTTGAGATTTTCTGCCTGCTGCGCGCGCCGGACCGCTTCCTCTGCTGCCTGCTTGTGTGCGGTGACGTCGGTCAGGCATGTCAACACCCTTAGAATGCTCCCGTCTGCGGCTCTTTCCGCCTTAGCAGCCGCAAGAACGTGGCGCTCATTCAAGTCATCAGCCGAGACTAGATCAAGACTAGTCTTCTCGAAGCTTGGGGAGTTCCGGGTCAGGGGCGGAGGGATGTCAGTGTCGGTTTGTCTTTTGACTCTGAACTCGAACTCGACGTTGCGGGTAGTCTTGAGCTTCTCATACTCCGCGACAATGGTATGGCGGTCTTCTTCCCTGACACACGCGAGGAAGCCCTGGTTGCTAATCGGACCGATCCCCGGATAGCCAGTAATCTTGTACCATGCATCGTTCGCAAACGTGATATTTCCTTCAGGATCGCCGAAGCACATCCCCACAGGAACAAACTCAGCGACGGCTTCGAACATCTGAATCGATTCGTTTGCTTCCCTGGTTTGGACTTCCAGTTTCTCCTTCAGTTGGGCTTGGTCGTAGGCGGCTTGTTCTGCGGCGTTTCTCCCTCTGCGTGCTTCTTCCTCAAGCAGAACGATGGACGCTAGAGAGGTGGTGAGCTTTTGGCTGAGTAATGAAATATACTGCCGGTAGTCGTTGTCGTATGGGCGGCGGGGGTTGAGACCGAGGAGGAGCAGTCCCATTACATTCTCTTCCTTCGTCGGCCGAATCGGGCAAATCACGGCTGCTCGGCAAGGGTCGCCGAATCCCCTCCACTGTAGATCTTTCAACAAGTTCCCAGGCATAGTTCCATTTCGTGTCTGTAGCAAGAGGGGGTGGTGGACTGTCAAAGCTTCCCTGAATGCGGCCGAAAGCGCATCTGTCCCCTGTAAGCATAGAGTTGCCGGGGCGATGGGATGGCCGTCCGGCACGGCAAGTGCTCCAGCCAAACGGCAAATCTTTGTTGCACCGTTGGCCGTTTGTGTCATGTCCTCCTCAACACTATACAGAATAGCCAGGGGGATATCATAGCGTGGGTCGACGGCACCGAGCTGCTGTATCGTCTTCTCCCAGTAACTATTGATATCTCGGGCAGTCACGAGCACTTCTCCAAGCTCGATTAGCATTTTCATGCGGCGCTCCCAAAGCCGCATGCTTGTGGCGTCGACCACAGGGTGCATGAAGCCCAGGCATTCGTCGCTTTCGAAGATGGGAATGATGGACCATTTCAGGTACGTCTCTTCGAGCCAGTTCGACTCGCCGTCCAGCTCGGACTCCCTCTCGACAAAAAATCTCCACTCGCCTTCCTCAACGCCCCTCTGCTTCGCAGCAATGCCACACATGGACTTCTTGAGTTCCATGCCAGCATCAGCCCAGGCCGATTCCACGGTCAGGCCTAGCAACGCCGGGTGCTTCGACCCGCAAAGCTTGCTGAATGCCTCGTTGTAGATTGTCGTGTAGGATGGGCCCCAGTAGATTGCGATCGGGCGAGAATCAACCAATATCTGATTGAAGGTCTGCTCCAATCTTGGTGGCCAGTCTTTGATGGGTCCGAGCGGGGTGGCCGCCCAGTCCACGCTATATATCACTTCGAGGAACGGTCGTTGCTCTTTTGCGTGCGGCGTTAGCAATCATACCAGAGGACAAGAGACAAGGGCATACCAGGTAAGATGTCCGGGAGAATCCAACCAGGGTCCGAAGTAGAGCGCGATAAGGGCCGAACTGCCTCCGGCCCTGCCATTGGGCCATGTGTGGGAATGGTTGGGACGCCAGTTGGTGTCGACTTTGCCCGGCGAAGAGCGGCAAACTCGGGTGATAGCATCGACGGTGGCAGGCCGGGCATGGAGCCCGCTGCAGCGCCGTCTCCGCCCTCGTCACTGACGGTGACAATCAGGGGCGAAACACTGCTATCCTGGACAGCTTGGGCATCATGGACATCGAGCCGAACCTTGCGAGGGGACTCGGCGGAAAGGGCTTGCTCGTTTGCGCCGACGACTACCATCTGCTCGTGCACGACTGATCGAGTCCAGAAGATGTTAGCGTGCGACATGGACGAGCGGGGCGAGCAACCCTTGGCCCCAGAGCCGGCAATCCACTCCCAAAGCCCCGCATTGCTCTCCTCATTCGCGGTAACGACGTCGAGGAGACCATCGAAGCCCGTCAAGGCTGGGTTTGCGTACACAATCGTCGGCGGGTGCGGGACCAGTGCGACGATAAAGCTGGGCCTCGGATCAGACTCGAGGAGATCGATGATTCCAGTTTCCAGAAACAAGGGATGCATTGTTGTGATCCCTTACACCTTCTTGCTTCAACCAAGCACAGCTGTGGCAGGGTGGTCGTCGGGTTAGCAGGCCGAGGGGCAGCTACGGAGACGGGAGCGGGCTGGCGGTGCGCAATGCATCATATGCGTCGAGCCGATAACTAGAAAACGGCACTTGGAGAAGCGCATGAAGGGAGATGAGAGGGCTCTTCAATGTCGCCGTCGTTTGCATGGCTTTCGCGGCTCTGCTGTCGTAAAAGTTTTGAGTGCGCGACGGCCGCTCGCTGCCAGGAAGTGCAGTGATGAGTAGTTGGGCGTCTCTCTCGGTTCTGGTCGTCTGCCGAGAGTGTCGATCTTTGCCAGGAGAAGGAATCGGCAGACCAAGGCCAGCTCTGGCTCCGCAGTGGACCGCGGCAGTGGGCTCGCACCTTGTTCAACCCGCACCTGCAGAATGCCCATGTCAGATGGAGCTTGGGGCGGCCTTGGCAGGTCACATATCGACTTTTTGAGATGGATCGAAAGCCATTTGGGCTGCAACGGAAAAGCCTTTAAAAAAACTCTCCTCGTCTATATTTTCTGATCCACCCCGAGAACTAGGCTATCTGTCTTTGCAGGCTCTCGAACACACGGGGGGCTCGGTCGACATTGTTGTTTGCAAGGCACGCACGAGGCTACGAAGTTGGCATTTGTATTGTACATGTCAAAGAGGGGCTCTCGTCGCATCACCTGTACTCTGAAAAGGATTCTGGACCCCTCTCGAATGCAACAAGCTTGACCTCAGGCCAAAGCGTTCATGAGTGCACTCTGGCGGGGTTGGGTCGCAGCTCACAGTTCATTCGGTCGCCCTGCATCTGACATCCTGAAGCTGTATCAATTGCTACTGGTGGTGGCGGCTGCGTGGCGGAAAAAGAATAAAGGCGTCTGCTGGATCATGGGATTTCCGCTTTCACGATATCCGCTAGTCCGTATCGCGATTCCCGGGACCGGCTCCGGTCTGAAACATCCAAACAGCGCGGGGGGTCCTGTAGCTCTCCGCTGATTCGGATTTCCTCTTGCAACACGAATAATAGCTGACTCGCGTCTGAATTGCTTCATTCACGATTCCTTCCTCATTCGGAGAGTGATTATAGGAAAAGCTCATGTTTTGCCGTCCTGGGTGCCAATTCTGGCTAGCCCCGACTCGCTCTTTTCGGACCCTCAACCGCCCTCCAGAAGTACCTAGTGCTCGGCCTACCGAGTACCTGCCAAAGTCTCTTCACAGCTCAGAAACTTCAAAAAAGCGGCATCCCAATTTACAGTTACACACCATCGTCTTAAAGCCAGAATCCCGGAGTATGGTACTTAACAGATTTAAATTTAGTATGCTGTCCTATTGCACTTAGTTTTAAGAAATCTCTAGAAGAAATAGACAGTTCTGCTTTGATTTCTCAAGTAACTCCCAAAGAAAACGTATTCACGCTATAACATTGCCCCTTGATATTTTGCCCCTTCACTTGTACACTAGATTCCCAGCTCCAGGCGCACTTAGACGCACACCTAGAGGCACACTTAGATCCACCGGGCCTCCTCTCATTGGTTATGTTAGCGATAGGTTAGGGCTCTCCAAGCGCCCTTTTGGCGCCTTAGGCCTAGCTGCGGCCTGGTATAGAGCATATCATAACCCAGGTCGTGACACTTTGCTAATAACTCGTCCTCAACATTGCTGAGGGCATTAGGGTGATGTGGTTTAGTGTCGGCGAGGTTAGCAGTTGTGCACTGAGATATATTAGGATCTGTTGTTTTGATAGATATAGCCAGGTACTGTTAGCGAAGCAGGTATCTTCTAAAAAGACAATGGCATAAAGAGTAAGCGCAAGTATATACGTATATATAAAGCGTAAGGTTGGGAGTAACTATAGGATACGGGCGAGCACCCTTTCTAAACTTAAGGAAGTGCCCGCTTATTTATGGCACGTTAAGCGGCTGACTTCAGGCTCTTGGTCATCCCCTAATGGCTGCCAAAAGTCCGTTGCCTAGTACCTAGCTCACTGAATCGGGGGTGACCAAAACGCCAACGGACATTGTCGCGGTCGGCAATATACCAAAGCTCCCTATTGGTAAATCCTCGGTGCTCTAACCTAGTACGGCTAGGCACGCTGTTCTGTCCTAAAGATGGTGTTGTACTGATCAAGACCACGCCAACGAAGCGGAGCTAAACTCCGTAGCCTTATTTACATAGCCCATTCATGCAAATATATCTCGTCCACATATCTAGCCCGTGTGTTCAATGGATAAACGTCTGAGTTGTCGGCCAACCACAGCAGTTGTGCCAGCTCCAGCTCCGGCTCCGGGGAAGCATGTCTATATTCTGGTTAGATTGGGCAGTGGAGGTCCTCGGGAAGGGGGTCTTCACCTCGTAACGTTCCGCTCTTTATAGCAATATCACGCTTCGCATGGATGCCTTTATCCTTGGCTTCTACCAGTTTATGTCTGGGTTAGGAGCTCAGTTTCTGCCCTTGTCCTAGTGTGACTAGCCGCCATGGTCTTGAGGCCAGGCATCAGCGCTCCTGCTGGGTACCGAGTCTGCCCGTAGATCAAGTCTGGCTATGCGATTGGCACGCGCCATGCTCAGACATTCCTAACTGCAGAGCTCTGTTGGGCGGCGGTTTACCTGACCTGCCCTCAATCGCAAGCGTTATAAAATCGAGGTACTTGCTGCTCGCTGAGACGCCAGCTTTCCACCACCAGCCCGCAGGTCTCTAACTTAGCTAAGCGTATGTCTTAAGAATCCATGAATAAGGGGTGCAGCTGAGGTGCACCAACCAGATCTATTATCGTAGGATGAGCATGCAGAACGATCAGAGTGTCTGATTTGCAGGAAGGCCTGTCCTTTCTCCCCGCGGGTGCCGCTCTTCCGCCGCTCTGCAATCCAGCCGTCTCTGGCGGCGACATCGAGAGAGAGCACTCAGCTAGTGCCATGACAGGTGTTGAAGTGATTTCTCCTCTCTGCAGCCCCGTCTCGAGTTAGGGGTCTACGGAATATCATCGACGGTGATGGAAACGACTCATGCCAGCTCTACTAACGCCTGTTGGAGAGTTCTCCCCGTCAGGCGCTGAAACGCATCTTGATACCTCGCGCCCGTGGCCTCTACAATCTCGGCAGACATCTCGACGCCCTCCTTGCCCTTAAGTCCACTCTCCGTCAACCAATTGCGTAGGAACTGCTTGTCGAAGCTATCCTGGTCGCGCCCAACCTCGTACCCGTCGGCTGGCCAGAAGCGCGATGAGTCGGGCGTCAGTACCTCGTCGATTAGCACGATCTCGTCCGTTTCCTCGTCCAAGCCAAACTCAAACTTGGTGTCTGCGATGATGATGCCCCGCTCGCGCGCGTATGCCGCGCCAGCCTCGTACACACGTAGCGCCAGCTCTTCGATACGGGTGGCATAACGCTCCCCCACGATTTTGGCTGCCTGGGCTGGCGTGATGTTCTCGTCGTGCTGGCCAAGCTCGGCCTTGGTACTGGGCGTATATATGGGCTGCGGAAAGGGGGAGCACTGGCGGAGGCCGGCCGGCTGCGGCAGACCGTGCACGGTACCGTGGGCCTCGTACTCCTTCCACGCGCTGCCGGTAATGTAGCCGCGTACGATGGCTTCGACGGGGAAGACCTTGAGCTTGCGGACCTGCATACTACGACCGCGAACGAGATCCCGATCTGCTGGCGTAAGGGCAGCGGGAGGCGCCAGCGTCAGAAAATGCGTCTTGAGATCCGGGACGCGCTCCGCCAGCACGCGAAACCAGTGCGCCGAGATCTGTGTGAGGATGGCGCCCTTGAGGGGCACACCATTGGACATAATGACGTCGTAGGCCGAGATGCGGTCCGTCGTTACGAACAGAAGCGTATAGTCGTCAATCCGGTAGAGATCGCGGACCTTGCCGCTCGCTAGCTTGGGGAGCGAGCTGAGCTCAATGCTCGTGACCACTGGGATCGCCATGTTGGATATGTTGCAGCAAAGTTGTCGGCGAGCAGAGGCCCAAAATAATTTTCGATTATCTGTCGACAAAGGTTACAGTTCGCTTGTTGTGCTTGTCGTCAGCCCACCTGATGTGTCATGGCCGACTTTCGGCGCGGCTTTTACCGGCCGCACTTGCTGCAAAAATTTTAGGATGATAGAAAAGTTTGCGGATAGTCCTTCTCGCTTCGGCTGCACCCGCGCTCATCGCTAAAGTGATTAAGGTACGGATCCGTAGTGACGTACGCTCACTAGGAGTTATTAGTTTTTTTGCTAAGAGTAACAGAATAGAGTGAGGGAACCTCATCAATTGCCCTTGTTTCTCAGCTGAGAGATTGCGCTCTGCGGATTGGTGAGCCAGCACAGTAACTCTCGTTCAGAATGCATGACGACGACAGCAATCAGCGTCCATTGACAGCGGCGACACCTTGGCGGCTTGGACAAGCCATCAAATTGGCTCAGAGGAGACTGGGCAAACCAAGAGTTGGCACACTGGGCATCACCAACACAGCGATCCGGCATTGACACAATCCGCGCATCAGCGAAAGGCCCATCATGGCCTGTGCAAATGTATTGGGATCGCTCGTTTCTCAGATTCTTCGTCCTACGTTGCCAGCGGAAGCATCAAGTCTGGTCTCGCCATGGCTAGCTCAAAAATGGCCAGCAACCATTGCCGTGGACGGCAGGACAGGCAACGGGCGGGTGCCGGGAGAGCCCAAGGAGCCGGGCGGCCTTGGCACGCAATTAGCCGCCCGCGAACGGCATGTCCGGTCCGTCAAACGAGAGTCTTGAGATAAAAGTGAGAACACCGGATTTCTCGGGTCCACAGAGCACAACCCGGCCGAATCTGGATCGTCAAGTCCAGTTTCTGCACAATGCCAGCAGCGGCAACAAACGGCGCAAATGTGCAGATCGTCGTCGAGCGCCAAGCCAATTGAATGATCGCTGTCCCTTTGCATGAGGGGAAGCGGGCGCCCCAACGGGGATAAGTCCCTGCGCCCAGGCAAGCCAAGGGCTGGGGTCGCGGAGCTGAAAGGTCAACGTAAAATGGCGAAAGCCCCCAACACGGCGGGCGCTGGCTGACTGCCCGTGAACATCGAACGCCTTTCTGGCTTCCCCGGAAGTGTCGATTCCATGGATCCCGAGCCCCGTGCTGATGCCATCTAGCTCAGGTGCAGAATCTGGTTTGTCGGCAGCCTCGCTTTACAACAAGGGTCGGAACCGACATGTGTTGTGCCAACGCCGGTCCTGATTCTCCCCGACCAACGCCCCCATCGCCCTCTCCGTCTCGACCCAGTCAACGGATCGGGATTTGAGCGAAGAAAAGGTCACGGCGAGGCCAGTCGCCACGCCCCAAAAGACTACTCGAGATGAGGCTTGGCGCCGTTATGGTGTTGGCGTTGGGTGCTGCAGCGCAAAATGTGGTCGAATTCAACCTCCATCGCGGGGTTCCTGGTGTGCACCTTGGGTCTCTTCCGCACTTGGGTCGGCGTGCGACGTACACACAGCTGTTGGTCAATAATATCACCGGGGGTGGGTATTACTGCAATGTTTCAGTTGGGACGCCTGGTCAGCAAGTGACCATGATTTTGGACACTGGAAGCAGCGATGCCTGGGTCCTCAGTCCCCAAGCGGATCTGTGTACGAGCGTGAAGCAGCAGGAGAAATACCAAGACTCTTGCGGCAACACCTACGACAATACCAAAAGCCAGACGTATAAGCTGGTTGAGCGCAACGGCTTCAGCATCCAATATCTCGACAATGGTACGGCCCAGGGTGACTACATCACAGACGACTTCAGCATCGCTGGTATCACGGTCAAAAGCCTGCAAATGGGCTATGTCTCGCAGACGGTTAGAGGCACAGGCATCCTCGGTATCGGATACAGCGCAAATGTGGCTACGAGAAAGCCGTATTCCAATATCATCGACCAACTTACCGCCCAGAAGATCATTGGCGTCAAAGCTTACTCGCTGTACCTCAACGACCGCCGATCTACGTCAGGGACGATCCTGTTCGGCGGCATCGATACGAACAAGTTCATCGGACCTCTGCACATTGTGCCAATTCTCAAGTCATTTGGCTTGAGCATACATACGGCGTTCGAGGTTGCCTTCACGGGCCTGGGGGTCACATACACGAACGGATCCTCGGTCGATATTAACACATCGTTGTTCAAAACGACGAGTCTGCCAGCAATCCTTGATTCTGGGAGCACGCTATCCTATCTCCCCGAGCAATTGGCAAACCCCATCTTCAGAGAGCTAGGCGCAGTAACGGAAGATGTGGAGACGGGGTTGACGTTTATCGACTGCAAGCACCTGACTGACGACCCCCGAATGGTTATCCGGTTTTCCTTTAGCGGGAAGGAAATCAAGGTGCCGGTCAACGAGATGGTGCTCGACATTCTCGGGCCGTACCAGCATCTCCTGCCCTCTAGCATACCCTACGACAGGGCTTGTATGTTTGGTATCCAAAGCACGAAGGATTTCGACACCAGTAAGGCGGTGAAGGAGAGCAACTTCGCATTGCTGGGTGACTCGTTTCTGAGGAGCGCATACGTCGTGTACAGTCTCGAGCACCACGAGATTGGGATCGCGCAGGCGAACCTGAACAGCACAGAGTCTGTCATCGTCGAGCTCAAGGCAGGAGATCAGGGACTGCCAACTGTTACGGGGATTGCAGAGCAGGCAGGGAGCCCGACCGACGGTGGCGTTGCAACCGTGACCGTGACGAAGAATGCAGCACCTGGAAGAGTTGGATTCTCAGGAGGAGTTGAAGCACTTGCAGTGCTAGCAATCACGTCGGTATTTATGGCGGTCGGGGGGTTGGCTGTAGCCTTATAGACACAGGCACCAGCTGCCGATACTTTCAGGACATAGCTTTGCATACCAAATAATCTATAGTGTTTTGTCTGGCACATTTCAAGCTATCCATCGTCGAAGATGAGGCGCATGGCTGGCGTTGCACACTGCAGACCCTAACCCTGGCATGTCGTTGTTCGAAAATAGTGGGTCCCAGCCTTGCAGGCAGGAGCAACTGACGCGGAGCATTGGCAGCCTTTCCCCATCAGCACCACCATCGACCAGAGCTTCACAAAGCTTCAATCCCGCCCTCAATTTCTGAGACTCACCGCAACACACTTGACTTTCCCGATACCTACGTGGATACACACACAGAGTCGTTCACGATGGCGGAAGCCGCGTTCAAGCCGGAGAAGGATTTCTCCAAGGAGGCGGACAAGCAGATCCCCGACGCCGAAGCCCTCGCAAAGGTACCCATCGCAT
>Ga0247758_1000049_pt1 | contig 83917 bp, 96 predicted proteins | sample UWRJL156409C4_FD_180950 | JGI IMG/M metagenome (GOLD analysis project Ga0247758, IMG submission 180950) | Plant litter microbial communities from Arlington Agricultural Research Station in Wisconsin, United States - UWRJ-L156-409C-4 | ecosystem: Environmental > Terrestrial > Plant litter >... | reverse complement strand
CCACATCTGGTTCCGACTTTGCCTCCTGTTTTGCTGCCAAAGTGGCCTTCCCCCTGGCGACCCCGAGCCCTCCTCGGGGCTGTGAGGCCCAACTTGCTCCTGCCCTTGCCCTTGCCCACTACCGCTCCCGCTGCCCTGCGCACCGCTGGGCTCGGATACATCACCCCCGCTGGAAGTTCCTGTCCCTAACCTGTCACGGTCCTCATCCTCTTCCCCGATCCGCCCCAGCCCCTTCTGGTAGCCCGCGCCTGAGTCGCCCATCTCTCTCGTTAATGGCACCTGGTCGGATTCGAGTGGTCCTTTTCCTTTCCTGTCGCTGTAAGCTTGCGCGTAGGCGGCACCTGCTGGTGCGCCAGTTATGATGACCGGCATGCCAGCGCCTGCGTATGCGGCGGGGAACTGGCCAGGGTAGTGGTAACCTTCGGCGGGGGGGTAAGAAGTGTGGGCGCCGGCAGCCCCTTGGTACTCAAAGGGCGAAGGTCCGTTGGGATTCAAGTTTGCGGCGGCCCAAACAGGCATGACTGCCATGGGAGGTCGTGGCGGTTCGCCCGAGCCGGGCCCACCGGGTGCCATGCCGCTTTCGAAGGCCTCCTGGGACTGAGGAAGGGGCGCAAAGCCGCTGTCTGGCCCTGGTTTGGGCACGCTGATGTACGTCTCGGAGCCCAGCGCGCCGGGGCCCTTCCGCACATTGCCGCGACGGCGGCGAATGAAGAAGACCAGCACTGCAATGAGTGCGATCAATACTGAGGCACCGCCGATGACACCACCCACGATAGGACCGACCCGGTCGCTGCCTGGTGCGCCGGCGCTGAGCGGTGCGCTGGGCGTGCTGGTTGAACTGGCGCTGGGTGAGGTTTGCGAGCTTTCGCTGCTGGTTTGCGACGAAGACGTCGTGGTCGTTGAAGACGTCGTGGTCGTCGAAGTCGAGGAGCTGGTCGTCGACGAAGATCTCGAAGATCTCGATAAGGACCTCGCGCCCGTCACGAACACAGAAACGGTAGGGTGAGTCAGACTTGTCGCTATCCCACTTGCGCTGGCCAGAACCGACGTTCCCAAGCTGCTTGCTGTTCCACACCCGTACTGAGAATAGCCACCATCGAATACGTTTTTGTAGCAAACGTTGCCCTCCCCACAGGTGAACACGTAAGGGTTCACCTCGGTTTGTGCGGCGCTGTTTCCATCAACGCAGCCGGTGAAGACGCCGGCTGTGCACGATGACACGCCATTTGGGCAGCAGCCCACCACGTTGAGGTCGGTGTCCACCACGCAATGCGACCCGGCGCTACATGTTGCCGGGAGCTCTGAATTGCCGCCGATGTAGCCGCAGACCGTGTTGGTTTCGTCCTGCCGACGGATCAGATCGAATGGGTTCTGCGGCGCGGGTGTAGCCATTAAGGGCCATGAGGCGACGTTGAGGACATGGTGGGGGATCGTCGTCGTCGGTGGAGGGGTCTGCTTCGGTATTTGCAAGACATGGGCTGATGTTAGTTGAAAGATGCTGCTCAGAAGCAATATGGCCGTCGGCGCCGGCAGGCGCTGGAAGAAATCGGTCCTCATTGTCGTCGGTGCGAAGAGCCGCGTCGCTGCCGAGACATGCGTTGGTTGTGTGTCTTGAGACCCGGCTCCTTCACCACTGGCAGCCCAACGGTGAAGCAAGGGGCTCGCTTTTGTATATTGTGATCGCAGGCGCTGGAACCAGAACAAGCGACCGGGAGTGTAAGCTTTTAAGAATGGAGACGGGAAGTCGCGAGGTGCGAGATGCGATGTGCTAAAGCAGGAGATGGAGCAAGATCAGCGCCAGGAATGGAACAGGCTCAGCGAGTGGGTGGCGGCAAAATACATTAAAAGCTGGGAAGAGAGCGAGAGAGATCGGGCCAAGAGCGGGATGCAGTTGTGAGGGCTCAGAAGGGTCTTGCTTGAGCTGACACCGCGGCCGACCGGGGGGTTTGCTGGCTCACTGCTGTGCTACGCTCGCTGGGCTGGGCGAGCTAACTGACATGGGTATCGCCTGGACCGCAGCGCAACAAGGCTGGACGACCGGGGCAGCAGACTGCCGCGCGACGGGCGAAGTGCCACTCTCACCACGGGATCCAAGCCACTCCTTGAAGCTCGAGCTGGTGCTGCAGGGGATTTGGCAGCGTGGGAAGCTCCAACTCTCAGGTCGCGGAACGTTGCAAGGCTAAAATCCACCCGCTAGCCCCAACTTACTCGCCAAGTTTGAAGATGCAGTCTTTGAAACGCGGAATGGAGAATACGGGATTGAGAGATGCGACACCACGGATCATACGAAAATGTAGAAAGTTGAAGTGACCGATTGCCGGGAGATCATCATTCCAACTCTTCAAGTTCACCCAACTGCTGCGTCAGACGACCGGTTGGCATTGGGCTTTTTTGGGTTCGAATTCAATGCGGTTGTGTCACGGCTCAGCCCAGCAACCGGAAAGGACGACTTGCGCTTTCTCTCTGCGGATCCTCGCTGAGACAGGGGCTAGCTCTCTAGGTCAAGGTCAAATCCGCCGACGGGACAAGCACAAGAAGCACGCAACCCGAGCAAACGGCGCCGAGCAGAACGCCTCCGCGGCTACCACAGCAACTCCAGCGATTGCAGCGATTAGATCCCGGTTTCACGTGTCTGTTTGACTTCGAGAAGCTCGGCGATTTGGAGAGGGCGCCCAGTGCGGCTGACGACGCACTTCCGCGATGGATGCACACAAGAACCGTGGCGACCACTTTACATACGACTGTTTGGTGAAGTGCCCCGCCCGATTTGCACCATTCGGCAGTCGGGGCCCATTCCGACCGCACGGGATCGGGACATCTTCAAGACAAAATCCAGAGAACCAGTGGGCATGACCCCACGATTGGCTCCGACGGCCAAGCCATCTGATGTATCTCATCGGGTCATCCCCAGGCTGTGTTGCAGTGGCTCTTGTCAGTGTCTTTTTATATCGCATTCTGGCCATTCGATTTGTGCTTTGAGCCCGGGGCTGTGCATCGCCAAGACCCGGGCGCGCTGGCTCCCACCCAACCACCAAGCGAGCTCGCTTCCTCGATTTGAAGGTCCCCAGCCCCTGTGGCTTGACTCTTGTTGAGCTAGCTTTCCTGTTCGATATCGTCATTTCGCGATGGTGTCGTCTAATTAGTGTCGTTGGTCAATATATCCAACTGAAGAGGTTTGACAATGTCCAACTACTGCTGAATTTCTTTTTTCTTTTCTTTTCGGACGTGCAGGTGGATAGGGGCTAGTTACCCGCTGCCGAACAAGAACAATAGCCGACCAAGTTGGAAGGGACTGGGACCGGGAAAAGTATCGCTCAAGTGCGCCACCACCGGCGTCCGATCTGATCCGATCTGAGATGCTATCTTTGCGATTCGGTAAACAATGGTTTCCCTACCCCACGAAACTGTTGCGACCAGGGAGGAATACGACATCGAGACAGGGGCCCTTTACCAGGCATGTGTCTGAAACTCTGAGCCCCTTCACCAAAAGGTGGGTTTCCGTTTACGGAAAATACCCCTAAACAAGTAACGAGGTCGGTGGCGAGGACGGTGAGGCTCTGGTGGTATATTTTTCATTCATTTCGCTGTTTCTATTCCTACGGCTTACCACCCCACAACCGCTCGGCCGTGTCATCTTGCGTGTTCGCCTACCGCGACGCGATGTTATTACCTGGCTCTGATTTAGCTACAAGAGGAATTAGCCGACGGGAAATCTCCAAGCTCCAATCCTCTCCCCATGAGAAATCTCCGGTTGTGGGACGCTGTTGCCAAGTCAGCTTGCAAGGGTCAACGGCTGTCCTGCGTCGCTGTGGTACCATTGCATGTAAGCACTTTGTCCTCGCATATCTGAGCTTCTCGAAGCCGAGCGGTTGTCCGTCACAGGGAAAAACTTATGTCGGCGCTTCTACCTCAAACTCGTTTATGCAGGTCCTAATCGACCGTGTTATTCACGGTTCAACCTGAGGCCTGAGTAACTGTCTTGGTAGTAAGACTCAGACCGTTGGTAAAATCTCACGTTACAAGCGCCATGTTGAGAGAAGATACCTCAGACGGAGGTAAGCTTATTCCGACCTCATAATATGTAATCCCCAAGTAGGTATTCTTGTTCCTTCGAGCCTAGCTGTTACATGCACGAACAAGGTGAGGGCTGTCTATTTGCACCTCCCGACATTACAGCCCTTAATCTCATCGTGAGACTCAATGATTTATCAGACTAGGCTGTTCGAGGATGCAACGAGGCCCGTTACCTATATAAAGTCTGGTGGCGTTGAATATCTTTGAATATGTTGTTAGAAAATGCCGAAAAGCCTTTTCCTAATCTAATATGGCCTACTAATTAGACTAATACTTGTGTCCCGCCTTGACAGCACGAAGGTATCTTCCACATGTCAGGTTCGGTGGAGACAAACATTTCCAACAGCTAGGTATGGTGCCAAACAGCTCTCGATAGCCCCGCGACATAAGCATCGGACAACTGATGAGAACTGGTTAGCCAATCTACGAAGCTGACCACGTGTTTGATTTCATATTTTATCACAAACACAGATGTAGATACAGACAATGTTGTTGACCAGGTGATGGCAAATCAATAAAAGCTGAACGGGCGTCTATCCTCGGGGAAACCTGCCCAAACAAGCCACCAAACAATCATATACGCGACAGGGCACAGGCAACATCACGTCACAGTGCGAGCAACGATCACTGCTGTGGCTATGACGACCGGCTGGTATCTCCCATACGAGACAACATGGTAAACAACGGGGGTCGGGTGCGCGTGTGACCGATGGCGGATGTCCGGCCGCATAGTAGGTCAGCAGCTTCTGCACAACATCTGCGCCACGTTTCCGGCGACCTGCATGTGCGCACATTCACGGTAATCAGAGCGCTTGACCATCTGATCCAGCTCTTTGCCTCGGGAAGAAAAGCCCGGTAGCGCTCAAATGCTTGACGCTGAGGCTGAGAAGACGTTGTGATACTTGGACTGTGTTATGTTGTGGATGTAAACCGGGTTGTTCAGTGTCAGCCTGGAAGATACAAAGCTTTAACACCAAGTCCGATGGGATTCCTGGTGAGCTAAAATGACCCGCAGCTCTGTCTGAGGGCAGCAATTGGACCGAAAGAATAAATAGATTCGATTCCATTTTGAACTGCATCCTAATACATAATCTGCCTATGACACGTTTGCCACAAGGCCGTCAGACTCAGGAGGACCCTCGTAAACTATCACGCCAACAATCAGCATCATCATTCACAAACAGACCAAAGATAAAAAGACTCACCTTTGTGTGCATAAACAAGATACCAGACCCCACTCAGCGCCATGAAGCCGACGAACACGACAATCGCATAGTTCATGCTAACCTCCGTGACAGGTAATACTGCTGGCATCGAAAACAGCACCAGCTCGAAGGCAATCCATATTACAGCAACGATATTGACGGGCCAGCCAATTTTCGAGCCCATGGTCCACCTGGCAGCGTCGACCTCGCGGCGGCGATGCCACATGGAGATGGAGATTGGAATCGCGTACGAGATGGCCAACGACATGACGCCTACAGATACAAAGGCAAGGAAGGCCGATGAGGAACCGAGGTTGATCAAACCTAGCAGCATCTGTACCACGGTGGTGAGAGCGAGCGCAAAGATGGGCGTATCGTGCTAATGGAAAATAGCCGTTAGTTATTCCTCTTCCAAGGTTGTTTGAGGGTAATGGGATGTCTCAGGCGTGGTTGCTCTCCCCTGAGACATCCGGTTTGCCATACCTTTTTGGAAACCTTTTTGAACAACTGAGACCCTGGTATCGCATTGTCGCGTGCAAAAGCCCATGTGCAGCGGGATGCTGCTACCGTGATGGAAATGGAGCAGAAGAATGTGATGATGAGGATCAGTATCGTCAAGCCGAGACCACCAGCCGGGGAGCCCATAACAGCCTGGTAGATGTACGGGAGTGCCTGACCGACGGGAGCCCCGAGGATATAGTCAAGGGATGGCATTGTTGCGCAGATTGGGATGATCTAGTTGTCTGTTGTCAGTCCTCACTCACCCGGATAGGCTGCACCCAAAAAGGGGAAATGCCAGGCCCAAACTCACAAAAAACAAGCCGGCGATACCACCCACTGGCACACATAGAGCAATGGCCTTGGGCAGCTTCACAGTGGGATCGCCGCACTCTTCGGCCATAGATGACACCATACCGATGGCCGAGAAGGTGTAGGCGGCCGGAAGAATGCCAATGAAGAAGGAGAAGCCCCCCCAGCCAGACAGCGTGGTGTCATAATGGCCAAGCGTTTCGGCTGGCGAGTTTCTCCCAACATCAGCCTTGACTGATAGGCTCACTAAAGTGATGAAGATGGCTAGTGCCGTGAAAGCAGCACAGAAGGTGTCAACCATCGGGAGAAGGCGGTTTCCAAAGGCGACCACCGAGAAAGTAAGGAGAGTAATGGCGTAGAAGATGAGGAGCAGCTGCCAGGACTCGATGACAAAGTCGGGGTGGTACATAGCGATACAAGCTGCGATTAGTGAGGCGAAGCCGAAGTTGACTGATAGTGTGATGGTCCAGTTGCCGATGAGCCATGTCCAACCCGTGATGAACGATAGCAGCGTGCGCACACTATGCGGCGCCAACTCTGTACCAGTTCAGTTATCCCAGTGCCTGTTCTCTGTAGAGATCTCAACGTACGAAAAGACCAGTAATAAGGGCCAGCTGAGGTTGGATACCGCGATGCGAGCTCGGCCAACGAGAGAGCGACACATTCATCAACGATCAGAACCATAATCCATCCCAAGAACATCGGCAGTTGCCCTTTCTCTCCTGGTTAGCCAAAGAACCGCACACACTGCACCGCATCATCAGACTTACCTCCGCCATAGATCGCGCTGATCAAGGGCCCGCCAAACCCGAACGGGATCTGATACGCCACCAAAAACAGCCCGGTCAGCGTCCTCCAATCTCGAATCCTTCAAACTGCGAACTGCTGAGGCGAGGCTTCACATACCGCAGCGATAGCCAAGGACTGGAACAGCAGCGTAAACATGGACCGGTTGCGCCGAAGCTCGGGCTTGTAGCCCAAAATATTGATGACATCGAGCTCCTGGTTCGAATCCGAGGCGTGCGCCTCCTCAGAGCCCAGATCCGGAAGCGGCGCCTTCTTCTCCTCGATGGCCATGGCTCAGCTCGTAGTGGACGCGATTAAGATGATCAAGATGACCAAGTCATCACGTTTTGGAAACGTCCTTATCGTCGGTAGCCTTGCAGAGCAGAACGAAATGCCCCCGGAAAAAAACAGCGTGGTCGAAGCTCCCAGCATCAGCTCAGCCCAGCTGAATCTGATAGGCGACGGCGCGCCTCACGCTTTTTGTACGCGCCACCCATCTCCCCCCATCCTGCGCATCGACATCCATTTCGTGCCTGTGCGATCCTTCCCCCAACGCAAAACCAGGGTCGAGATGGGGTGGAGGGATAAGCTCCCGCGCCCGCCGAACCTCTCGCCCGACTGGACGTATCGCAGCCGCTCCCATGCCTGATGGTACTGTTCTGGCTGCAACACTGAGCTGCAAGTAGCGATAACGGCACTGTTTCAAGCTCGCACCGGGACGTAATTGGTGCGATCACAGAGCGTCATCCCGGCATTGGCACTCGATTCGGAACTGCGATATGCGGGGGTCGTGTTGCTCCCCGACAGACGTATCGCGGTCGAGTCCAAGTCCGAGAAGGCGTATCGAATGCTTCTCCAATCAGAGTATGCCGCCGATGGAAGAGACAATCGAGCCAATGTCGATGGTCCATCGTCGGCAGGGCAGGCCACAAACCTGCAAAAAGTGGGAGGGTTGTGAGACTGCAGCATCTTGGTGCAGGGTACCTTTTTATGATGGTGTGGTAGGAACCCCCCACCCCTCCGTCATCAAACCTAAAAGGAAGAGAATATTTGCGCCGTGGCTTCCGCCTGTTCGACCTGAGCCCTAATGTCGAAGATGCATTGTTGCTGCTACAACTGGCCTTATTATATTTAAAAGATGCCTTCCCTGCATTCTCTAATGGCGTCTTGTCTTGCGGCCAGGGCCTCTTGTAATCCGAATGAGGCGTCTTACAATGCAAGGCCTATCACAATGTAACGAAGACCTGATATAATTACATAAGATGGGCTGTAAGTCTTGATGTAGTGAGCTGTATGACATTCTTGAAAGTCATCCTTGCATTCTTTAGCATCCTATTCTAATGTACTGAAGGCCTTCAAAAGGGTAGTAAAGGCCTCTTACGATCCAACGAAGGTCTTCTGGATTTAATATACGGTGTATGAGGAGTTCCAATACACCTTCACCGAGTGAGTAGCCAGCATGGTGCAAATAGACGGAGCTACGGTGTAACTAGACATTCCCAAAAAGAACCCTGCTTTAGGTCGAGTGTAGGTTGGGGGTCACTCGAAGCAACCAGCAGCACTTATCGGCCTGCACAGAAGCTGTTGGTTTTGATGTTGCATCCCCAGGTTTGCGGGGGGAGGTTCGCGAGAAGCCCTGCTGTTCGCGGGAACAGCCATGCCGCTAAACCGCTTCCAGGCAAAAAGTACCGCTCCAAAGCGAACGAGATCTCGCAACGCGTGGCTAAGCTTTCTGGCTTATCGAATGACCAAGGAAAGTGGAAGGGACGATCCAGGTCGCATCGGGAGGTCGGGCTCGGCGTTCTTGGCCAGGCTGGGCTGCATCTCGGCACGCAGCCGGCGTCCGGGGCTGGCTTATCGCCCCCGCTTTGCCCGCGAGGGGCCTCTCTCGACAGCTCCAAGCTTGGATAGCTCCGGGCACAAGTTCGCCATATCGGGGCATGCGTGCTCGGGTGGATCTCTCACAAGAGGCGCTTCGGGGTCCCGTCGATGTGATGTCGCATGTTGTCGTAATAGACGCTATAGGATACGGTGCTAACACTAACGACATAACCCCTCCGCGGTAGACGGCCGGGGATAATAAGTACTGTCTCATCTGCTGCTGATAACTGGTAGCGAAGGATGAAGCCCTCCCACGTTTCTTCCCACACCTTCTTCCATCCCGTATCCCGTCCGTCCCTGCGAATGTTTTCCTTTTGCCCACCATAGTATGGCCCGACTTTCCCCTCCCGACGCCATGGTCGTGTCACCCGTCCTCAAGGCCTGGGAGGAATGCGACAAGACCGACACGCTCTTCATCCTTGTCTGCACGGTATTTTGCTGGACTATCGTCCCGACAGTAAGCTTGGTTCACCGTCGTCACTGCCCATCAGCCCCATGCCACGGCATATAACATCCGCAATTCGCTCACTACGGATCTGGTTGCTGGCAGGTCGGTATTGCCTATGGAGGTTACGCATGGCGGCGGAACGGCATGACAACGGCTATGGCCGCTGTCTTGACCATCGCCACCTGCTCCATCCAATGGTTCGTCATCGGTTACACGCTGGCCTACGGTGAAGGCGGCTGGTTCTTTGGCAACTTCAAGCACTTTCTGCACTGGGGTGTGCTGTCTGAGCCGGTCGGCACCATTCCCGCCATCCTCTTCAGCGAGTTTCAGCTGGTATTTGAGGCAACTGTCTGCGCTATCGCTGTGGGCGGGTTCTGCGAGAGAGGGAGGTTGCTGCCGGTGGTGGCTTTCATCGCTGTAGGTTGTCGGCGCCGTTTCCGCCAGAGACACATCGAAGAGGCCTGGCTAATGAAACGGGAGGGCAGCTCTGGTCGACCTTTATCTACTGTGCCCTTGCACATGCGGTATGGGGGTGAGTAAGCCCGGGTTGGTGTAGTAGTGTGTGGTTGGTTGTTGGCTGACGAGGCTGCGACCAGGGGTGGCATAATGGGAGTCCTCGGGGTACTCGATTTCGCTGGAGGTACAGAGAAGATGCCCGCCCTGTCGGTTGCAGAGGAAGTGAAGCTGACTGAGATATCTCTCAACCATACAGGGACACCCGTCCACGTCTGCTCTGGCGCCACAGCGAGCGCCATCAGCATCTACCTATCTTACCCGCGTTTCCGATCCCGCAACAGCGCGGTCCGCACAGGGACGTGGATCCGATTGCATCGCCCTGGAAACTCCTTTTTCCAGCTCCTCGCAATGATCATCATTTGGGGGTCGTGGCTGGCTTTTGATGCCGGTACCGTCCTTGCCCTCAACTTCCAGGCCGTGATGGCACTCTGTGTCACTAACCTCTGCGCTTCATCTGGCGCCTTGACGTGGTCTTGTCTCACCTATTATGAGACAGGTCGATGGTCTCTTGACTCGACCTTTATGGGCGCCATCTCCGGTTTGGTCATGATCACACCGGCTGCGGGTTTTATCGACATGCCGACAGCCTTCTTCTTTGGCATTTTCGGTGCCCTTCTGTGCCGGCAGGCGCTTCGTATAAAGTCCACTAAGTTCGCCCAGCGTTGGCGATGGGTGGATAATGGAGATACGTTTGCGACACATTGTGTTGGTGGAATCGCCGCGACCATATGTACCGGCCTATTTGCGCAGAAGAAGGTGGCTGCGTACGGGGGCCTTGAGATAGACGGTGGTGTATTCTTTGATGGGAATGTGCGCCAACTCTGGGTACAGATAGTTGAGGTGCTTGTGGGATTTTCCTGGTCCTTTTTCGGCTCATACGCCATTATTGCGCTGATCGACTGTGTACCCGGGTTGGAGGTCTTGGCGCTCGACAAGTGGGTTCCTGACTCTTCCTTCCACCTTTCCTTGAGTGCTAACCGCCTAGAAGACACATCAATGAAGGCCTCGATCTCAACGAAACCGAGGAATTTCTCAGCGGCATGGAGTACCCGGACGAGGTGGACTACACTCCGACGCCTAAGGGTATCATCGCCTTAGCGTGAGGACACTCTTCTAGGTAGGCCGGAGGCTTGTGCGAAGGCTCGTGCCTAAAGAAAGAGTCCGTCTTCCCCGTGAAAAATTGCCTCATTCGAATCCTCACACAGTCCTATGCCGGAACAGAAAGGGCTTTGACTACATCGTGAAAAGGCTTTTCGGGATGCAGCAGGGCCTTTCCAGCACATAGAAGGCCTTTCAGAATGCAGACAGGCTCTTTTGTAACGGGAGATGGCCTGCCATAACCCAAACCATGGGCAGTCTTAACAGTAAGAAGGCATCTTTCACACTAGCTGAGGGCCCTTTCTTTTGCCCTTGCCTTCGTATCTGATGGCATTGTGGATAGAAGTAGCCTTGGTGCCAACCCAGCTGTGTGTGTCGAAATAGATATTTAAACCGAAGAGCGGGCGACTGTTTGGTGGGCGCATTTTAACCAAAGATACTGTGCAGCCCTGTGTTGCTCATCACATCCAACCAGTGGGTTCTCCGCGGTCTTCCGATTTCCTCGTCATAGGCGCTCCAAACCGCCCGGATTAACTGTTTTGCCACATCGATCGGTTTGGGTGGCAGGCTCAGCTCCAATTGCTCCAGTCGGTCCATTAGAAAGCGACGCGCCTGCGATATCTTGATGGAATTGGGAGTAACTGTAGGATCAGCCAATGATGGCTCTGGCTCGGGCGAGATGCTATCTGTCGGTGCCATCGCTGGTGGCGACTTGCCGCCTTGTACGGCATTGAGGAGGTAGCTCTGATGCCCGGGGGCCATAAGCGCCCTGCTCTCAAACCGTAACCCGCTGCCGGCGCATAGGCAGAGCAAAGGCTGGATACAACGCATGCTTGACACTGGGAGTTGCTGGAGAATGCCAGTGATGTGAAGTGCTAATGGTGAAACCCACGTGTTCCACACAGTTTCTCCATCAGCGTCTGCGAGGTCGGGCATCCGCTTTGTGACCAGGTCGGGAAAGCTCTCGTAGAGCTGTAAAAGCGATGATAGGCGGTATGCTTCTGTCGTATTGTACAGGTCACGGTCGCGGACTGGCAGCGGGGCGTGGTCTGTCCGCTCGGAGTTGATAGCCAGCAATGCCTCTTCCACCGCCGTTGCGTCCTCAATATCTTTCATGGCCCCCTGGAGCACTTTGAAGCTCGTGCCGTCATTGTGCCTCCAACGAGTACGGGACCTCCTACATAGCGCGACTGCCTTGCCAAACAGCCGGAACACATCCGAGGAAACGCCACTCCATGGATGGGGTGTTGCGCCGACGAGAGCTGTTTGTGGCGGTTCTGGCCAGCTGAGCATGTTCTTGAGGTCGACATCGTCCTGGCTGACAACGCTTCGCAGCATCTCTTCGTAGATAAGGCAACCCTTGAAGAACTCGAGCAGCTGCTTTTCCTTCCCCCCGAGCTCCCAGGTCTCGAGCGTCTTCAGCACCGCCCGGGCCTGTCTCAGATATGCCAGTCCTAACTCGCGTGACTCCAGCCAAGCCATTGATGAGCTCATGCAAAATAGCGCCAAGAGCAGCTCACTAGGAAACCTGCTGTTCCTCCCGGTGAAGAAGTCGACCAGCTCCTTCTTGATAGCCTCAGTGGCCTGCGAAGGCGCCGCTCGAGCCGTGTCCCGCATGACGGCCGGTAGCCGCTCAACAAGCGAAGCGGCCGAGATGGCCTGCAGAGCATAGAACACAGGCGTCGACGTGGACCATAGCTGGCAGGTTAGAGTGCGGTAAGGGTTCATCTGGGAGTCGAGAGCCGACCACGATCCGCAAACCGACTTGAACCAATGCTCGATGAGGAACGACGGAATATTGACCACGGGCTGCAGAAGGGAGATGTCGGGTACATCTTGGATGTCAGTTTCTGTCCCGGGGCTCTCGGAACGCTTGATGAACGGGACTAGGGCGCCATTCTCATCGAAAGTGGCACCGGAGCGCGGACCGGGCGATGGCGACGAGGTCACACGGTCGGTGGATCCGCCATAGTCCCAGTCCGCCACCGAGGTGGGGCCCCGAGAGGACTCCCCGGTGGTCTGCGAGATGACCTCGGAGGCGGCGGTGACAAGCTGGGTGAAATTCTCGGGTCCACTCGTCGCTGCGTTCCACGGCCTCTCGTGCTTTGTGGACCACTGCAAGCGTTGCTGGTAGCCGGGACATTCAAGGCTTTTCTGGGTGCAGTTGCGGCAGCTGGGCTTCGTCTCATCGCACCGGAGCTGTCGGCATACATGTTAGTCAATCGCGCGTTTCTGCCCCCGCCGTCCCCTGTCGCGAAGGGCTCGGTGGAGGGGAGGAAAAAACAGGTAGGGGCTGGGCCGCGTACCCGCCTCAGCTTGCACGTCCGGCAACCGCTTCGGGACTTCTGCTTGTTCTTCATGTTGGCTTGCTCGTCGTCATGATCCCGTCACGGCGTCAATATCTCGCATGGGGCTTCTCGCGGTACGGGATGGAAAATGGGAGAAGGGTGAGAGATCACGCCGCCGGGAGGAAGAGGCAGCGGCGAAGCAGCCCCCCATCGAGGCGCTCCCAGACTCAGGCCAGTGAGGATCAAGCTGCAGCCCAGCCCGCGACAGCCACAAGACCGGCCGCAAAGGCGCCAGTCTCCCAGCGGCGGAAACCGAGCGAGATAAGTCGATAATGGCGGCGATGCGACCAATGAGGTCTGCCGTAAGCGATCCCGGCAATCAATGTGAGGCCTGTCTTGGCCGGGGACCGCTGAACTGCACTGAGAGCGGGGTTCCCAGTCCACTCGGCTGCGACGAATTGCGCCAAATTCTTCCATGCGATTTCTAGCGACGCCACACATAGCACCAGGCGGCACGTCCGGCGACGTTGTGAGCCTGTGTCGGAATCCACTCCCCACCATAGGCGGCTGTGCCGCATGAGGGCTTCGCGATGAAGGCAAAGCTGGCTGCCCCTTCTTCTACCAGCTTCTAGTCTGCAGCCGGGCGCGCGTGTTGTGGCGGCAAAATCGCTCGCACACACACACCCGATCGATACACCGAGCAGCGGGAACCTCCACCCTGCCAATAAAGCATCCTGAAACCTCTGGTTGGGCCCGCGGGCGAACCCGACCGCAAGGATGCCGCCCGACGTGGTGGAGGAGACGTTCGTCGATCATCCCAGGATCAGTCCGTGGAAGATAACCAACTCGAACCCCACCAACACCTGCCCCCACCTCTATGCGAGGCCCCCCGCCTGGTTGGCCCGACCAGCCAGTCCTACACAGCCTCTGCGAGTAACACCACACAAGTCCATGTGCCTGCAAGGCCAGCGTCCTACGAGTCTGCACTCCCCGCCCTCCCCTGAGTTGAGAGATGAGCTCGCGAACAAAATCCTCTCGGTGAACCCCCACTCTTCTCCTGCTTGTTCGCGCCAAAGTAGCATCAAGTCTTAGGTGCTGGCCGCTTCACGTAAGCAAGGGTATAGCAATGCCTCGAGGGTAGTCAGCGCTGTTTCGCAATAGGTATGGCAAACGGGGACTGATAATACTCACTTGCTCAGCCGTTGCCCTGCTCGAGTCGTACCTCACCAACGCGGCCACCAGCTCTCTCCAGTCTGGGCCAACATCGGGCAATATTCCTTCCCATCCCCGGCGCTCAAAGACGCGGTATATGTCGAACGGGGGCGTTTTGAAATGCTCTGCCTCAGGCCATGTCTCCCGGGTGGGCGAGCCGATAGTCTTGAAGATGCTGAGGATTAGCCCCAGCTGGTTTCCGTCCTCATGCACAGAGCGGGACTCAAATAAGGATCCAGAAACCGGCTGGCGGCAACATTCGGCGAGCATAGCGCCGGCTCCCCACATGTCGACGGCCGTACCGTACGACTTGTTGCCGAAGAGTACTTCTGGCGCGCGATAGGGGCCGGTACCGATATCGAGGACCTTCTCATCGGCAGGCTCTGTAGCGGCTGAAAGTTCAGGGTGCCATGCGGTTCCGAAGTCGGAGAGGTATGCTGGCCCCGAAGGCGAGGCAAGCAAGAGGGCGGAGGGCTTGATGTCGCGATGAATGATGCCCTGGCTGTGTATGTGGTGAAGGGCGTTGAAGAGATCGGTAAATAGGTTCCGGATTTGCGTGTCGGCCAAAGGGACACCTTTTTTGAGGAGATCGCCAAGCGTCAGAGGCATGTAAGGGAAAACCAGAACGAATCGTTGCTCTTGGTCCCGGAAAGTTTCGAGAAGAGGGATGCAGGGTCTTTGGAGCAGCTCAAGTATTTTGGCCTCCCGCGCTGGGTTATGGGGCTCCATATCCCGGGTTTCGACGATCACCTTGAAGGCGCGATCCTTGAATCGGTAAACCTCAGCCGTGACACCGCTTGCAACATATTGACAGTTTTCATACGGTCCAATTTGGAGCCCAGGTTCCTGTTCCTCGGAATTCGTTTCTTGGGTCTCATCTGGCGAGTGGCGATCTGTACCCAACGCGGCCTCCGTTGGTATGGCCGAGGTCAGACTTGCACTAATGGCCAAACAAGCCGCATCGTAGTCTTCCTTGCTTAAATTCAGCAACTGGGGTTAAATCCATGGAGATGTCATGGTCTTACTCGGGACGTAGCAGAATCATATGCCTCACTCTCTATTTCGAAGCCGGAGCGGCCGATGCCGGCAGCAGCAGCTTCAGTTGCGCTGGGTATCTGGGTATCAGCAAATGCGCGTTTACAGGAAAGCAATCGAAGACGCACATGCGCTGAATATTGTCATATCGCTCAGAGGCTGTTAGTAAGCCCCTCCAATCCTTTGAGTCTGTCATGATCGGGGAATGTGCGTCTTGAGCGGTGCAAAACGTATTGGACGTTTAAAATTACCACGGGGGACACTTGTGTACGGATTAATATGGCCGAACCGCCCTTCCGGAAAACAGCAAGCAAGATCTGCCAAGAGTCCTTCAACGGTGATGAAATCGCAAATCACAGCACTAAGCCACAGAGATCGGACGGAAAGACAGCGAGCTGTGACAGATTTGCGGCTGGAGTTTTTGGGGTTGGCGGGCCGGCGGGCAGGCGATTCGCTCGTTTTGCTCGGCAAAAGTTTGGAAGGCTGCGGCTCCATGCAGGGATGAGCTCCTTCCCCGTGACATCAATGCGAGCACCGAGCAACCCAGTAACCACAGCAGGCAGCGCAGCCGCCTTTTTCGAGCCGCAGCGCAAATTCGATAATCGATACAGACCCCATATTACCGAATAGCTGCATCGCTCAGCAACACGCGCCCTCCCTCCCCGGTGTCTTGTCTATTGCTTGTGTTATGTGTTGATTTCAGCGCACCCCACTTGTTGCCGTGTGTCTAGTGATTGCGCCCGACGCTGCCGTCGACCGAGACGAGACAACACCATGGACGACCTCTCGCGACCCGAGTATCCGGCTATGCTGGTAAGCTTTCCCTGAGCTCCGGAACCCCCGAAGCCATCATCACGGGACCAATTCCCTGACCGTTGATTGTGTTGCTACGACCTAGGCGAACCTGCAGCCGAGCCAGGCCGTCCAAGCTCTGTCGGACCGGGTCAAGCGCATCTCGAAAGTGAACCAAGAAATTGCAGATTGGCTACAGGTACAACGCGCCACTCGCCGCGCCAGCGCGGACAATATTGGGATGCCGAGACTGAACATACTCGCAGGAGCGCAGGAGAGTCGAGGAGCAGTATGTCAGTGGACTGCGGAAGCTGCTCGTCTTCAAGGTCCCCAATTCGTCGTCTGAGCTTGGGTTCGTCACACGTCCCCCCCTACCACATGCCTCGGCCCATCCCTCTGACAAGCCGCATCTACAGTGTTTTCACCGCACCATGGGATAAGATTCTCCAATCGACCGACGCCATCGCGGCGTCACATCAATTATTCGCTCAGCGCATCGACAAGGATGTCGAGGCCTCGCTCCGCACCTTCCAAGCCAAGAAAGAGATGCAGAATATGCAAACCATCACTGCCAACTTGCTCACCATGGCAAGGGAGCTGGACGATGCTGCCGAGAAGTCCGAGAAGCTGACGAGGAAGGGAGGGAAGGCCAACTCTCATAAGGTGGATCTTGCCGCTTCTCGTTTGGAATCCGCCAGCCAGCAATGGGAGTCGCAGGCGCCCTTCATTTTCGAGACCCTCCAGGCCGTGGATGAGCAACGAGTCAACCATTTACGCGACGTCCTGACCCAATTCGAGACCCACGAAGTCGACCAAGCCACTCGAACCCAGGCCACCGCGGAGGAGGTCCTGAATACGATACTCGAGGTCAACACCGAGCAGGAGATCCAAAATTTCGCCCAAAGGACTGTGTCAGGAAAGCCCAAGGTTGAACGGAAGCCTGTGACGCGGCAGTCAAGCATTGTGACAAACTCAAACCTGGCACCGCCAAGCGTTACCGGCCATGACGATGACGTTAGTGACCACTCGGGCCATAAAGACGGACAACCAGGTATGGGGAGCGTGATGACCATGTCAATCCCAGAAAGTGTCTAACATGTATAACTTACAGAGTCGAGATTGCGGAGCCGGATAGGCACAATGCTCGGACGGCGAAGGCAGAGTATTCACGGTGGCTTTAATCCCCTATCGCCGCCGAAACTTGGCTCTTTCACGAGGAACATCGGTAGCAGCCACGGCCAAACGCTATCCCCCAGGGCTTCATCCCATAACTTGACCGATTCCCAGAACAGGCTATCGTCACTCGTCGAGAGTCCGACGGCAACCGGGGCGAATGCGAACAAGGAGGATACCAAGCCCCACGAGGGAACTAATGGGGTTACCAGCGGAGAGCCATCCCAGAACGCTGGTCCAGTTCAACCTAGTATTCTTAATGGGACTGCCGAGGACATCTTCGATGCCCCACCTCCGCTCGGCCCTCCCCCTTCGCACTCAAAGGCGGAGGAGCCGACCAAAGATGCCGAAGGATTCACGATCCCAGTTGCCACACATGATCCTATCGCCCAGGCTCAAAAAGAAGCGGCTGAAGAGGCCGATCAGTTCTTCAAGCTCAGCATCCAAAAGGACCCAATAGCCGAAGAGGACCAGGATGCAAAGAAGGCCGCTCTATCTAACGTTGCCAATGTACTCACAACCATGGCGATACCTTCTCGGAAATCGGGTACGATAAGGGGCAGGAGAGATGTGCGAAACACTGTTTACATGCCGTCATCGCTGCCAGTACCTGAAAACTCTTCGGAGAACCCGTTTCCGCCTTCCCCATCACTGCCCGCCGTCTCCTCGCTGCCGAAGCCGATGCCTGCTCCCACGTTTGCTTCTGAGGCGAGCCATGCCTCTGACACCCAGTCCATCCGATCCGGAACCTCTGTAGGGGGTGCGTCGGCGTATAGTGGCATCACACGCTTGAGACACCCAGATCTTCATGGACCCGGATATGGCCCTGGTCTACACTCCTCAATCATCGAGACTGTGTCAGCGACATTTGAAAACGGCGCTGTTAAGTCCGCTAAAATTAGCGGCGAGATCGCCTTGTCGTACACCCCTAACCCCGACTCCCTCTCAGGCAAGCCTTTAGTGACCTGCCTTGACAGAACGCTAGCTGACAGGAAAGCAGCCTCAGAAGTTATACGCCTAAACAATTTCCCGCATCTTGACTCCATTGGACCCAACCGCGTTTTCGTCAGCAATTCTGCTTCCCCCGACGAGTTCACAGTTGATGTCTCCCATCTTGCGGTAACCTCGCCTGCCTTTACCTACAGAGTACACTCTGAAGATGATGTTACTCTTGCTTCCCATTGCCCCATTCTCCTACAACCTGCTTGGAAGCCCCAAGGCGACAAACTGGGTCTTCTCTTGCAATATAAGCTAAATCCCAATTCCCACCTACCTCGCCCAGTAACGCTTTCCAATGTGGCCTTTATCGCTACGTACGAAGGCGCCCGCGCAAGCGGCGTTCAAACAAAGCCACCGGGCACCCACCTCAAGGAAAAACATGTTGTGTACTGGCGACTCGGCGATGTCACGTTGACAGACGATTGGTCCAAGATCATCTGTCGCGTTATCGGCGAGCAGAATGCGGAACCGCAGCCGGGACATATTGAGGTCCGATGGGACTATGGCTCGACTATTTCAGAGTCGGTAGAGGCCCCGGTGCTCGGAAGCGGCATCTCGGTCTCTAGGCTCGTGGAAGGTAAAGGGAAAGAGAAGGCCAAGGAGGAAGGGAGCGGCGAGGAGGACGAGGAAGACCCGTTCGCCGACGACAAGGGTCCACTATCACCGGTGACTATCAAGGATAGTAGGACGTGGATTGAGGTGCCGCTGGTGAGGAGGTTGGTAAGCGGGAAGTACGAAGCAAAGTGATCTGCACCGAGTTTGTTTGTGTGATAGGGGGTTTGTTATTGCAGGGCTGAAGTCTTGTCTCGCGCCTACGTGCTTAGGCTAAAGGTGTTCCTTTGTGTGTATTTCTTTTATTTGTTTTGAGCTGAGCTGGGAGCGATGGATAGATCAACCCCTGACCTGCCTAGTTGATATGTAAAGGAACGAGGGGTCGATTTTGGACACACATTCAAGAATCGAAAAATATTTTAGGGGCTTGAGAGTAGGTGTGGAAGCTGATTGAAGTCCAACATACAGATGTATCTATCAGCAGAACCGCTCTGTAGGTATCTATGCTTGCTCAAGATTGGAGAGACTTGGTCGGGATAGCCATATTTATACCACCTCAATTAAGACCGTCAAGATATTTGGTAGGTCATTTGAACAGTTGGATTCCGCGCACACATTAAAAGAGCCGTTACTTGCGTATATCATAACATCGTACTTGTACATCACTATGTCCTAGAGAAATCTCGCGCATGCCGAAGCTTGAACTGCGCGAGCTCAAATGCACCCCCCTTTTCCCAACCTTCTTTTCCCGAGACGCCCATGGTCTAGAATTACGAAGGCTGCAGTCTATCGCCCCAAATACCCGGCCTAAAGCGCAATGCATACACACACCAGCAGGGATTAACCTGTGCCTCCTGGGGCCTTGGTATGCAGGTGCTCTTCGTAAAACTCGAGGGTCAGCGCCGCGAGGAAGCACGGTACGCATCCCCTCTCACGCACCCAGAACTTGATATTGTCTCCGATACGAGCCGCAAACGCGCTGCGAGGGCCGCCACCAACCTTCATGGTACCCTTCTCGCCGTCGAACACAATGCTGTTCTCGTGCTCTTCCGTCTGCGACGGATAGTACACGCTTTCCACGCGCATCTTTCCGCCTGGGATGAAGCTGACAGTCCAACCAAGCGTACTGAATACAGCCTCCTTGAATTCTCCTGACTTGGCGGCCCAAACTTGCTTTAGGCGGCTCGATGATTTAAGCGCCGATGCGGTCTCGGCACGGGCCTCTTCAATTTCTCTCTGTGCTGCCGCAAGCTGCGAGGCCGGGACAGTAGCGAAGAAGGTTGGTTGCTGCTTAATGTGGGATAGCAGTTCTGCGTTCTCAAGACGTAACGCCTTGAGGGTGGCAGTCTTGACGGCCTCGAAGTCCGAAGTCGGATTGGAACGGAGTGATAGGACGCGTGTCTTCATCTTCTCCTTGGCCGCTGCGAGTTGTTCAGATGCGACCTCATGTTCCTTCTGGAGAATGCGGTATTGTTTCTGCAACTCCGCGAGGTCGGACTGTAACTTTCTGTTCTTTCTGGACAGTTGGCCGAGCTGCTCCGATTCGGTTTCGATATCTGGCTCGCGCGGCCGCTTAGACCCGATCACTGGCTGTGCTGGGCTGGCAGATGCAGAATCCAGGGAGGTGAGGTCAGCATGGAGAGCATTGACTTCCTCCTTGTACTGGTCGACAAGGCCTTCTAGCTCCTGGATCCGTGTTGCTGTTTCCTGGTCGATGCTCTCGGGTTGCATGGTCACATCTTCCATTTCGAATGTCTTGAGCTGAGCCCGGAGATATTCAACCTCTTTGACAGCCAAGGCGCGTTGACGCTCGATCCGCGCACGAGCTTTATCATTGTTGGCTGGTGAACTTCCCAAGGCCTTAAGCTTTTCGATTTGTCCCTGGAGCCCAGCCTTTTCGTCCTCCAATGTTTTGATGATGTTCTCCCTGTCCGTAATCTCGGGTTCCATCGCCCCCAACTTCTCAACCAGAGATGCCGAGTTGAGACGTTCTGCAATGAGGGCCCTGGCTAGTGCCTCTGGAGACTCGAACTCGACTGGGTCGCCGGAACTGGATTCGCTTTGAAGGTACGATGTCCAAGAGCGCCGTTCATCCTCTAATCTCATCCGCTGCCTCCGCTCCTCAGCAAGCTCGGTTTCGAGGAGCTCTGCCGCCTCAAGCCGCCGTTGAAGGGATCGCTTCTCCTCCTCAACTATCTCAACGGCCTTGTGGACCTGGCGCAAGTGCTTCAACTCTGACAACTGCTCTCGGTTCTTGGCTTCCAGCGTACGAATGTGGTTCACTTGGTCTGTAAGCTCTCTCCGAATAACGGCGATTGTCTCGGCATCTCCGGTCTGAGCTTTCAAGCGAAGCACGTCAGCCTCCAGCCTCCCCACAGTCTCATCCCTCTCTACCAGGGTAGCTTGGGTCTTCTCGAGAATTGATTCTCGAGTCTTGCACTCCTCATCGAGTTCGTGGGCGGCCCTTTGTGACGACGCAATCCTAGTCAAGAGATCGTTAATCTCGCGCTCTGCCATTCGTGCGGCCTCGTCCTTTGCAGCACTCAAATCTTCCAGTTGTTCCTGTAGCAGCCGGGTTTCTTCTTGTGCGTCTCGTGCTTTGGATTCGAGGTCTCGTTTTTGCGCCTCGTTTTCGGCTCTGAAGGTCTCCAGTTCGGCTTGAAGGGCCTCGACCTGTCGCTGGGCCTTGGTTTTTTCGCTTTCCGCCGCTTGTTTCGCCTTGAAATCCTCTTCCGCGCGCCGCTTGGTATCTCGGATCTCATTCCCCTTCTCGAGACTAAGCAGTTCCTTTTCCTGCTCATGGCTGCTGATCTGGTACTTCAACGTGCCCACTTCCGCCTTGAGCTCCTCGATCCGGCGGCGCTGCGTCTCATACACTTCCGCATCAGCCGGCGCCTGGTTCTCCTTGCTGCTTTCTCGACTAAAGTTGCTAGCTAAGGTCGCGGCGCGACCGCGAGGAGGAGACGGCCCGGAGGGCTGGCCCTGGCGAGAGCCGGGACGCGAAGTAGAACGAGCCATGCTGCGTCCTGGATTTGTTTCCGTCTCGCCGGTGAGAAAATTGTATGAGGACCGATGGGAAGCTCGGAAGTTGGATATCTGCAAACCAAATAATTGTCAGCAAGAATTTGCACTAATGTTTTGTCTCGAGGCGCGACTCACCCTCGTGGAGTCCCTCAGCGATGTGATGGGACGGGCAATACCGCTACCGCTGCTCCTCCTCTGCTGTGGGGCTGCAGGAGCAGTCGGCCGTCTTGCAGATCCGGGAGGATCGCCTTGTGGTGTATGGGACCGCATGCTGTAAAGACGATGGCGAGTCGGGCGCGGTTTGAGTTCAGCATCGTCTGGGGAGCGCGACATCGTGGAGCACGGTAGATGTTGGGGAATGTAACACGCGCTACGATTGGCCAAAGGACAACGAGGAGTGGGGCCAAGAAGCTGCCCCGGTGATAGGTACCTCCCAACGTCGGCCAACGCGCAACGATTTGAAACTGAAAAAAAGTTTCTCCTAAAATATGTATAGCTCTGTCTCTCGAAATAAAAGAGCGAAGGAGACGAGGGAAATCTTCTGTTCGTAGCTTCTTTGTTGTCAAGTGTGACAAAAGGCTGCTGGGCTTGGAGGATGTTACCAAAACCAGCAAAGGAAGGTACCAAGAAAGTCACCCACTAACACCAACACAATGGAATATTCCTCTGCAAAGGCCAGTCTCAACGGATCACTAGGTATTGGAGCTTTATTACACCAACTCAATCAAAACAGCTCACATTCCAGAGTACGACCCAAATCCCCATATTCTCCCATCGTTTAGAGTACCTTTGAAGGTCCTCGATGTGATCGGAGGTGATGTTAGAGGCATACAGGGTTTGTGAAGGTACCCTACCCCAGACAAATGCGGAGCCAAAGACTGGACGATGATGTCGCCCTGCGTCGGGCGCCTTCCCGTCTGTGTGCCAGCCAAGCCCTGCGATCTTCCCCCGTGGAGCACTTTAGCGGGTGAGCTTCCCAGGTGACAGCTGCAAGCTCTTCCCGAACTTGACTCTCTTCACCCATTGATCCGACTCATGACAGCTTTCCGCAGCTTCCGCCGTAACGACCACGACAGAGAATCGTCTGCAATTTTGCGCTCACAAATCAGACGATATTTCCGCTCAGGGCCGCCTCGCAATGGCTCGAGGCCGCATCCTTCCCGTGCTGAAGGTGAGCTCCCACCACGCTTTTGCTCAGACGTGACGGACGTCATAGTTTGCTCACCAAGTTAACAGGGTCGCCTCGCGCCGCGCTCGCAGTCGCCGCTGCTCCGACTGAACCCCTTCCTGACTCCCCATGTCTACTACAGGCCAATCACCCAGGCAAGGCGGGGGTTTGGGACTGCGCGCGACGAGAATAGGGGCTCAATCGCACAGGACGCCAAAGAGGGCGCGCAAAATGATGCCGCCGCGGACGCTGCGACGAACATCGCAAGAGACGACACCAATTCGGCCAAGGCACTGGCAGACGAGGCGTCAAGCTCCTCGGAGTCTACTCTGTCTTCGGGAACGGAGGAGGTTAAGGACTGGGAGGCGAACCCGAACTGGAAGATTGAATCATTCAAGGACCTTCCGCATGTCAATTTCGGAGTCAACCAGCACATCCCCTTCGATGCCGACTTCAAGGAGGTTCTGAAGCAGATTCCATGGGCATTCCGGGCACCGATCCGATACGCCTTTGCTTACGGCTCCGGCGTCTTTCCTCAGTCCAAATCCAGTGGCAAGGTTCCCACAGACGACGAACTTCGCGCTATACACCCGAAGGCGCCGCTCGCCGTTCAGAGAGCGCAGGATGGTACGCCCAAGATGATAGATTTTATCTTTGGTGTGTCGCACACGCAGCACTGGCACTCCCTCAACATGAAGCAGCATCGCGACCATTACTCATCCCTCGCCAGCCTGGGATCTGGCGCCGTGTCTTATGTGCAGGATAAGTGGGGCGCTGGAGTCTACTTCAATCCCTACATCGTGGTGAATGGCATCCTGATCAAATACGGGGTCGTGCAGCTGGGTACGCTCGAGAAGGACCTTGCTGAGTGGGATACTCTCTACCTAGCCGGTAGACTGCAAAAGCCAGTGAAGATCCTGAGAGACGACCCGAAAATCCGCCTTGCAAACCAGATGAACCTTCTCTCTGCTTTGCGAACAGCGCTCCTGCTACTGCCGCCGAATTTCACAGAAGAGGAGCTTTACGCCACTATTGCCGGTATCAGCTATCTTGGCGATCCGCGCATGGCGTTGCCCACCGAGAATCCCAGCAAGGTGAAAAACATCGTCGGTAACAACATGAAGAATTTCCGGCGCCTATATCTCCCATTGATCGAAACACTTCCAAATGTGGAATTCAACGATCCTGGGTGCAGTGAGAAGGACTGGGTGTGGGGTGATTCAAGCTTGAAGCTTGTCCAAGACATGGATCCGGTCAAGCGTGGAAATATGGTCCGTCGGCTACCCAAGGCTTTTCGGTCGCGCCTCTACTTCCAATACCAGAAGAAGTTTGCGATTCCACAGCTGGAGTTCAACAAGATGATGGAAGAAAGCAAGAACGAGGACGCCATCGCATTTAAGCGTCGTGAGGGCGGTGGGTTCGAGCGGCGCATCGTCCAGGACGACACCGATGAGCTCCAAAAGCAAGTAAGGGCGGTTATCAAGCAGACCATCAGCTGGCCGTCAACAACGCAATCTCTGAAGGGTCCCTTTACTAGCGGATTCCGCAAGACGTGGCGGTATATGATGGAGAAGATGGGCAAGTATCGACAGGGTCGTGCAGCAGAGAAGGCAGAGGCGGCAGAGGCCACCGAGAAATCAGAAAGCGGAAAGAACGAGACGTTCCAGGAGGAAAATAAGTGACACATGCGGCTGGTCACTTGGGAGCACAGCGACTGTATGTATATCTGCTCAACCTGGCTCAGCGTTATTTCTTTTGTGTAAGTTTATGCATGGCAAGGTGGCATCGGAAAAGAATAAAGACCACAGGCGTTTTGTTGTTGACGGATAGAGGTTTAGGCCGGCATTGTTAAAAAATAAATGTAGTTGTACTTTAATCGCTCATCGGGGCCCGAGTCTCGTCGGACCACACCGGAAAGTGCCCGACTTGGAGTCGTGAGATGAAGAAGAATCTGCCGAGGAAGGAGCGATCATATTGTCTGGTCACTTCGTCTCCTACTCCTCTTGGTGGTCTTGCGCTCTTCCCCCTTGGTAAAATCCTTGGAAGCAGTCGTGACTTCCAAGATGTGTTCAGTCGACGGTACAGCCTCTCGCGCAGAAGCGCCCCTCTGTGCCTGCACTTAAAGAGACACCGCTCAATCTCCCGAACTTGAACGAGCATTCTCAACCTCCTACTAACAGACATCCAACATCTTCGTATTATTCTTCTCTATTGGACACAGCTGGTCTACGCCCCGCCGAGCCCCTGAAGACGATTCTAGCCCTACGCTCCGGTCCCCCGCGGTTCTTCCTCCTACAGCCCGCCGCGTCCAGCTCCTATAACGCTCCCGCCGATTGTTTGACGTCCCACAAGTCTCAAAGCATCGTATTTTCGACCATCAGTCCCAAATCTACAACCCGGCGGGAGAACCAACTTGGAGTAAAGCTCCCAGCCAGCCGTAAGGTCCCACTACCTTTCTTTACATCCAGCTCTGCAAGATGGATAGCCGAACCCCCGAGCAGGATGTTGGCCTCTACATTCTTGCATTCTTCTTCCCTCCGATGGCCGTGATCCTCGTAGATGGATGTGGCGCCATGGTTCTCATCAACATCTTTCTCATGTGGCTTGGATGGCTCCCCGCAGTTTGCCACTCAATCTTTTGCGTATACAAAGGGAGTGGGCGGGACACAGTCACAACAGGCTACAACTATATGCAGGATCGTCAAGATCTGAGGTTGGACGAACCTGAGCAGCCTGCACAGGTTCAGTTCGCGGGCGAGCAGACAATTCCTGCTGGTCCAGTTCATTACGACTCAGAACCGGTAAGTTGTTTCCGGACTCTGATGAGATCACATATTAACAACCGACCCAGGAATAGATGGAAATGAGACGTTACCCTGGGATGTGAGGTGGTACGAAACAGGCATCGATAATGTTTGATGAATAATCATGGCACCGAGTAGCACCCCACACATAACGTGGGGCTGGCCGGCCGCCAGCGGCCGCATTCTTCACCTGGCGCGGGCTGCCACCCGATCAACTACACGGACTTAAGGAGATAGGGAATTTGCGGCGCCGCAGATACTCGGGGTTCGGGGCTGTGTTAGAACATGATGGAACCAGCACATTCCCAACAGAAATTGATGCACTTCTTAATCCTATAAAATATCTTGAAGGAAGGGCTATTGTTCCTTTCTCTGTTCCTCAGCTTCATCAGCGAAAGTTCTCAACACTCCACCTTCTTCGACGGCAGCTTACCCCTGAGTTCTCCTGACCCAATTGTTTACTTCACCCCTTAAATTGTAACACCAACAAAAACACAAACATGGACGGAATCAAGCAACACCCATACAACCTGCCAGAAAATGCAGTCTGGTTCATAACCGGCTGCTCTTCTGGCATTGGCAAAGCCCTCGCCGAGCTCGTCGTCTCCAAAGGCCAGCGCGTAGTCGCCACAGCCCGCAAACCCTCCACCCTCTCCTACCTCCCCGACAACGACCCCAACATCCTCAAGCTCCCTCTAGATGTCTCCTCCCCTAGATCGATCGACGCCGCCGTCGCCTCCGCTCTCTCCCACTTCCACCGCCTCGATGTAGTCGTCAACAACGCCGGCTACGCTCTCTACGGCGACACCGAAAACGCTCCAGCGGCCATGGCGCGCCAACTCATCGAGACAAACTTCTGGGGTACTGTCGCCCTCACCCAGCACGCCATACGCATCATGCGCGACGAAAACTCCCCGCAGGGCGGAGTCGTCATGAACGTCTCGTCTATGGGCGGCCGCGTCGCCTTCCAGGGACATGCGTTCTACCATGCGTCCAAGTTTGCGGTTGAGGGATTCACGGAGAGTGTGGCGAAGGAGGTCCTTCCGGAGTGGAATGTGCATTTTTGCTTGATTGAGCCGGGTGGTGTCAAAACGGGGTATGTGGATAAGGGGATGGTCAGCATCCCGAATCATCCGGCGTATGGGGACGATGCGCCGACGAGAGTTCTGGAGAGGTATATGAAGGATCCGGTGGCGAGTAGCGGCTGGGCGGATGTGGAGGGCGTGGTGAAGGAGATGTATGAGGTGGTGGGGAAGGGAGGGGAGATTCCGTTGAGGGTGCCGCTGGGGGAGGATGCATGGATGACGCTGAAGATGGAGAATGAGAGGCGGGCGAGGGAGTTAGAGGGGGGGAGGGAAAGGGCGGTCAGGGCGGGTAAGGAGGGCCAGGCGGAGTCGTTGGCTTTCCTGACGAAGTGAGAGAGGAAGGGTGGTGTGTCGGCTGGACGGTGTCTAGAGAAAAAGACGCAGCTTACATCTCGGAGGAGTTTGCATTCTTGTTTTGGTTGGACTGGAGTAGGTTATGGCAAATAGAATGGAATGCATTTATAAAGGCAACGAAATACGACCCATACCTCCACTCATCTCCATCTCTACGTTCTTTTATACTCATGATGATCCGAGCCCCCCTTCAACCGCAACCGAATCTCCCGTTTCCCGGGAAGAAAAAAAATAAGGCAACAGAAAAGCAATGCATCATTCCAAGAAGCCGGTGCTTGATCACTCACAGCTTCTTCAGCACAACCTTCATGCCCCCCTTTGGCCACAGCGTCAGCGCAGGGCTATAATAGGGGGGATGTCGGCCCCCAAGCGCCTCCAACTCCTCGCTCTTCTCGAATCGAAAACGCGACACAATCGCCACCAGAAATGCCTTCATCTCCATCAGTGCATAGTTCTTCCCGATGCAAAATCTCGGCCCGCTTGCGAAACTTTGCCACGCATACGGATCAGCACATCGTCCCTGCAACTTCTCCCACCGCTCCGGAACGACCTTGTCCGCGTCGGGGCCCCACACCGCTTTGAACTGACAAGGAACGGCCCAGACGAAGTGAAGTGGCGTTCCCTTGGGCAGGAACCGGCCGCAGATGGTGATGTCTTCTTTGGCTTCGCGGTAGCTGATCGTGGCGGTGGGGTAGAGGCGGATAATTTCCTTGCTGAAGTTGTTGACATAGGGGAGCCGGTCGATGTCGTTCCAAGAGGGGCGGCCACCTTCACCTTCGCCTTGGTGTTTGGAATTGAATAAGGTGGAAATATCGGCGCGGAGCTTGTCTTGGACTTCCGGGTTGGTGCAGAGGATGTAGCTTGCCCAGGTCATGGCGCCGGCGATGGTCTCGTGGCCCGCGGGAAGAAACGTTACGAGCTGGTCGACCATTTCTTGGATGGAGAGCTCGTCCGAGGAGCCTTTGAAGTTGCGGCGCTGGTCGATGATGAGGGTTAGGAGATCGCGCCCGCCGTTGGGAAGGGTGGCCGTGGAGAATTTCTCGCCACGGGCCTCGCTTTCGTCGATGTCTCGCATACGGTTGTGGACGCATTCAGTGACACCTCTCTGGAAGCAGTTAGTGGACGGTCTAGAGGAGTGCCATAGGGAAACGTACACGAATCCGAGCGATGGCGTGGAGATAGCTCGTGTCGATAGGGAGGAATTTGCGGATAGGGATCGATGAGTTGATGAAGCTGACGACCGAGCTGAATTTAGATGGTTGGAAGATGCGTTTGTAGTCCTTTGAGAAGCTGTAATGAAGTGGTAGAAATGGGCTTCAGTTGTTCACCAGGGAAGAACGGAAACTGACTCATATTTCGGATCTGACGAGTTGAGGTTCTTGAGCTCAAGACCGAGTAGCGTGAGGCCCGCAACATCGAGTCCCATTTTTGCGTTAAGACGCGCAACTGCACGCTGAGGTCAGCAAGAACTCAAATGGTGATATTCGACACTGATTTTCTCACCATCAAACACGCCCTCTCCATTCTCGTCCAGGTTCTTCTCAAAGTACTCTGCCAGAAGGTCTGCCTTCTCCTGGAACACGGAAAAGACCACCTTAAGCTTCGGCACCGAGAACGGCTCTATCATCAATCACAATCAAGTCAGCCATTTCGCACAACAACTCAGGGGGTAAAAGAGCACCGGAATAAAACACTCACCCGACAAGATCTTCCTATACCGCTTACTCTCATGCTCCTCGGAGAAGAGCAAGCTCCCCGGGCCGGTAATATCCTCGACAAGATGCCGAAAAAGACTCGGCTTCCTGAACGAATAGCAATGTGTCATCAATACCTCCTTGTGTGCCTCGGGAGTATTGACCAGGAGAATCTCCTTGTTCAGCGGCCCAAGGTATCGAATGAAGGGTTCGTTAGGCCATCGTGCCGACCACTCGAGGAACACCGAGCTGGGCGAGCACGAATTGACGATATGCTTGAACTGCCCGATGAGGGGGAAGTTGTTAGTCGGACCGGGAATGTGGCGCAAGGGAGAGAAGGAACGCGGGTAGAGGATGATGCGGTAAAACTTGAGGATGCAGTACTGGATGGTGAAGTAGAAGAGGAACTGGGAAAGGAGGGCCTGAGTGGGGAGTTGCGTTTCGTGGAGCTTTCCCTGCGAGAAGGCGCAGATGAGCGTCTCCGCGAGGGAGAGTACTGAAGCCGCTTGGAAATCCATCATGGCTTGGGTCTGGGAGGGACAAAGCCTAAGGATTTACCGTTGTTGCTGTTGTTGTTCTGATCAAGAGGGCGTCGCTCTCAGAGAAGGAAGGAGCAGCTCTCTTATACCCATGAGAACCCAGTGAAGAAACCAAGTCTCCCGTCACTGCCGCTCGAATCCGCTTGCCTACTCACCGATTCGTGCCAAATCGAACCCGCCGTCTCATACGATTGCCCGTCCCTGAATCTCCTGAATCCGCGCAGAACACCACAACATCGGACGACATCAAGCGTGCGATCTCCCGTCGGCGCCTACATCCGCCGTGCTCCCCACGCCGTTGGAGAACATCAAGTGACCATCTCCGATTTCTCCGGGTCTAGGCCCTCCTCGCAGATCGACTGGACATTAACTACGGTGCAGACTTCCGACGGCAATCAGCATAACAACTCGAACACGACAATGTGCGTCACACACACCCGGCCACGTGATAGCGGCCGCCCGCAACGGTCCAATTTTGGAGTGGGAACTCAACCTCATGTCGTCGGCTGCTCTCCAAGGCGGACGGGAAGTCCCGGGTGCGAGGGTGGTGAAATATGTGGTGGTTTCTGGGGGGGGGCGACTTAGAGATGAGCGAGGGGAAATACCAAGTAGAGAGCATTAATCAACTCGTTGAATTGGTGAAAAGGAGGAAGAGGCGGTGGCGGATGATATGTGTTAGTCGATTGGTGACCTGAGCAAACCAGCACATAGGGTTATGATCACGGTGTCGGAGCAAAATCCAAAATCTTCACTGCCGCAGTTGGAAGGAAGACGGAGCTTCCGCTTCAAGCTAGATCTTCGCTAGGAGGTACGGCCAAATTGGCGCCTATAGGGTATGGCAAGCGCCTACAAGCCACGGCAAGCACTCCAAGCCTCTTACAAGAGCAAAATAGGGGGGCGTTTGACGAAAGGACCACCATGCGAGGGGCGTTACACCCTGCCTCTACAGACGGAGTTTCAACGAGCTATCTCCATATCCCCGGAAAATATAGGGAGATCATGTCTAGATCTTCCTCACCTTGCATCAACTGGTTATTTCACTACATTTACTGGTCACACCATGCACTGTAGGCCTCCTTGGTGGAAGCCTCGGGCATCACCCCCGAGCACAGCTTGTACCTTGCAGTCTCGTCTTGTGGTGTGTCTGTCTGTATTATCAGGATGTTTTCCATGTGCATTTGTTTACTGCGGATATGTATGAGCAGCAGTCGCAGACCAAAGATGTCTACCTATACCCACCCTATTGACGGAAGTAATGCCATATCCTGTTGCATTCCCGATGGTGGCAGTAAAGAGACCATATCCAGACACAAACTTCTTAAACAAACAACATCAAATGATACATCCGTACATCTCCCCAACGCCAACCATGCATATTCTTCCCACTAATAAGTGGGAGAATCCGCCGAACTCCAACCCAGCCCGCTGTGCAACCGCGCACATACCCAGTAACCCACATCCAATCATCAACTCCATATGTCCAAATGCGCCGTTCCGTCAATCGACAACGAGGCCTTCTAGCACACGCATAGCTCTTGAACCTTCGCTCTCAAACTTCGAGACCATGGCCTCACACTCGTGCTTAAGCTTCTGCTCCGCCAGCCCAGCATTGTGGTAAATCCACTCTTCCACTGTCATGCGCTTCTCAGGGCTAGTCAGGTCGCTTCCTCTGCAGAGGAGCTTGGCAACGCCGTTTTCCTTCTCGCCGCCTGGGGAGAATATCATATCCATATCCACAGCCGTCCAAGGAGTGGTGCTTTGCAGACCGGCAACGACGTTGCGCTTAGATGGCGAGCCACGCATTGGGGTGGCCGCGACCGGTGCCAGCACAACCCGTTTGGGCATAACGCTGGTGGCCGGCTTCGAGGACGGCGGTTGGTTTTCAGCATCAGATGATTGCGGGGTCTGGGACGGAGACAGCGTGGCCTGTTTGGCCGATGCCGACGGAGCGGTAAGAGCCCGGGGCGTAGCTGGCGGATCATGGTGGTCTTCTGACTGCCGAGGTAAAGACGACAAGGCCCGCGCTGGCCTCGGGATAGACGTGGCAGCTCGATTCGCGGCGGTGGCTGGCGAAGGGGCGGCCGGGCGCGCTGGAACCGGAGAGGGGTTCGGAAGGTGAGACGGCACTGCACTAGCAGCCACGGGCTTCCTGGCAATCTTCCCAGGTGTCTCCTGGAAAGCGGGAAACGGGTCGCCGGCGCGATGCGACTCGATCTGCACCTCAATCTTGACAGGAATGCCAGATGATCGCCGTGGTTCTGGTTCCACCGGGCCTTGAGAGGCCGTCTTCCTTTTCGGCGCCCGCCCTCGGCCTCGTTTCTCTGTGGTTGGTTGACCAGTGGTGTTATTGACGACGGTTGCGGTGCTCGCGTCAGGATCTTCCGCCTCCTCAACTTCGGGTCCCGGCCCTACGATGGACGTTTTGTTGGTAGTGACAGCAACTCTTGGGGCTGGAGCTGGAGCCTGGGCTCGAACTGGCTCGGGAATCGGGGCGGGATCTTCCATCAGCTCATCAACGGGATCCGAAGACGGCGCTGGTTCCTTCGCCTTCTTGGTCTGCTTTGACGCCTTGCGAGTACCAGCCTTTCGACCCTTCTTAGGTACCACGAGGTCTTCCGCTGCCGGAAGTTCCTGTGATTCAACCTCGGCCTCCAAGGCTTTGAACTCTGCTTCAACCTCAGCCTCATCTGGCTCGGCGGGCGATGGATCAAGCATCGCATACGCTTCACTCTGCTGTTCCTTCTGGCTTCGGGCGCCTTTCTTCTGCGTGGCAGCAGTCTTTTTAGCACGCCCCTTCGTAGGCGCAGGAGCTAGATGCCTCTCCGAACCAGAATCGGCACCATGGTTCTCGTCGTCGGCCAGTTGCCGCTCAAGATCAGCTTCAAGCTGGCGGTCAATGTCCGCATCATCGTCAATATTCGCCCGGAGTGATGCAGTGGAAGCCTGTGATCTCAACGAGGATTGTGATGCTTTTCGTGGTTTGGCAGCGGATGCCCGGCCCTTCTTCTTGGCTGGAGGCTTGGCTGGTGCGGCGTCAACCATCTCAGTATCCTGGGAGTCTGTCGGCGCAGCTGACTGATCTACTGTATTCGCCCTCGCTCTCGCGGCGCGCTTCTTCGGAGGGGGAGCCTCGGAGTTGGTGGCGGCGGAGTCTTCCACGGCGTCACTGGCGCGCTTGCGACCCCGTGTCGGTTTTTGAGGTGCCTCTTGAATCGGCTGGGGCGCATCTTCCAGGACCTCAACCGGCTCCTCCTTTTTTGCTTTCGTTTTTCGTGCCTTGGTTGTAGTAGCCTTCTTCGCCTTCGTGGCCTTCTTCCCACCTTGAGTCATCGAGGAGGCTATTGTCATAACACTATCGTCGTGGTCGGCAGTCATGTCGGCGATGGAGTGGTGATCGGATATCCCCGTTGCAACAGTTGCAACAGATTGGATGGAAAGTCGCGAGGCCTTGGAGACTCTAGCAGCCTTGGCTTTGCTTGGTTTCTTCGGTGGTGGGTACTGGCTGATCAGCTCGAAGAACGCGCAGTCAGGGGAGCGTTTGTGGTGCTCGTCACTGAATGATGTTAGACGCCGTTAGGCCAGCGGGTCTGGAATGTACTTGCATCGGCTTGTCGCCCGACTCCCATCCATCAAGTGCCAAGTGACAATAGGCACAGGTTGCCATATCGTCGGACTCCAGAGTCGGTGTGTACTTCCAACCTGCCTCAGCGAGCTGTAGCCTGTCAGCTGCGATTCAGTCGCCCTTGCCACGTTGAGAATAACAGACTTACCTGCTTTGTTTTGCACTTGAAGCCCTTCTTTGACTCGTAGGGCCACTTTCCCCCGAACGTTTCTTTCCGCGCCTCGATCATGGCCGGGTCGAGGGGGTGAACCTTCCCAAAGTCGCCCAGGTCGGCCTCGATTGCCGCCATTACTGCCCAACCGCAGGTTGGCGAATGCTTGAGGTGTTCTTCCAAGGGCTTGTCATCCTCCTCCCACCCGTCGAGGGACTTATCGCACAGAAAACACACAACATTGTCGGGACTGCCGGGAAACGGCTCGAAGAAGAAACCGGCTTTCGCAAGCTAACTCAGTTGTCTCAGCGCCTCTCCCAGAGTATTGCTTGGTGCATAGGGAGGAACTCACATCAGCAGGCGAAAGCGACTTGTGCGGCCAATGCAGCGCCTTGGGAGCGCGCGAACTCGCGTTGGACGGCCCTCGTTTGGCGATGGGCTGCGCGCCTTGGAACGAAGCCAGGCGGTTCTCGTACACATAGAATCGCTCCTCTGGACCGGTCAGCGCCATTGGTGCGGCGCGAAGCCTGTGGCTTCGTTGGACGCTGGCGGGACGGGAGAACGGTCGGTTGCAACGCGAGAGCGGTCGCGTTGTTTGTCGGAGCCGAATGCAAATGGGGTGGAGCGCTCAGAACAGGCAGACCATGCTCTCTATCGTGGGGAGCAAGTGGCGAAACAACTGGTGCTGTCGAGGGCTGTTTTGCGATTTGATGCGGATCGGTCAAGTCCCGGTTTGGTGGTGGAGGGGAAGAATGGAAGTCACCACTGCCAAAATACGTAGCGCGGCAGCGATTGGCTGACTCTTTCGCGTTTGTTTACTTTGCCGTGGCTCGAGCTCCCCAGCCAGGTTTACAAATGTGGGGCATTCATGAAACCCCACGGGCAGACAGACAACACCAAGCCAAAAATTCTAACACCCAAACAAGCGACCGCGTTGCCACGATTCGCGTGCCTGTCCATTGGGGCTGATGCCGGTAAAACGTCGATGAACTTCGAAAAAAGCATCGACACAGCATTTGTTTTGTTTCTGCATAGAGTTGCATTTACAAGCACATCTTCAGCGCAGTCAGTACTGCATCACGGGTTAGGGTTCAGTGAGATTCTGACTGTGCCCCTGAAGTCAGGGGCAGTGTGGTCCGCGCATCGCCCGACAACGTCAAAAAGGTTGAAACCCGACCCCGATTCAAAACCATGGCTGCGAATGTTTCGAGCCCAGACGGGAATTATCAAGAAGCCGCACTTTGAACAAGCTTTTATACGCACGTTTTTTTTTCCCGGGAAAGGAGGATTCTTATTATCCGCATGGCTCTAAACTAGGGGTCTGCCATGAGCCCTAACGTGGAAAGTTTGCGATAAGCCTCTCTCCTCTAACGGCAGATGCGGTCTCCCAGTTCCGAATACCGCACCGGGCATGAATGCTGATGACCATCTAAATTCCCAGGTTGGGTTCTTTCTGGGTCTGGATCCGGTGCTAGAAAAAGAGAAGCTGTGGATGATCCGGGCGGTGGATAGAAACCGGGTTCTGAAGCGGACGCAGGACTGGCACGGCCAGATGGAATCAGGGGCAGGCCTTGAAGTTGGTTAGGGTTCCTAGCATCTGGGGAAGCGCATTCGGAGTTCATTTTTCAACGTCTGTGCATTCAGCATTCTCCAGGGATCCACCGGCCATGCCGTCATAGTCAGTCAGGTCGAGCATCGCCGTCCGGTACACCTACCCGGAGGCATCTCGCCGGATCAGATGCGGTCCAACGCTCCTGCCATGCTCGTCTTTTATGTGCCAGTGCCACATCATGATGTTTTTTCTCAAATAAGGTCGGGTACCTGCATAACCCAGACATCAGGGTCCTCTGCAGTTCGAGAGACGGGTAATAGAGTTCAACAACTCTGTTGCCACTGGACCCAGGCCCAGGCCGAACGAATTGTGGGCAGCCTCGCTCCACCGCCATCGATGTCGCAGAGAAGCATGTCCACTGAGCAGCGAATTCGCCGCCACGGCCCCAGATCTTGATGGAGTCACAAAGGCCGCGAGGGGAGCAGATCCCTAACCGGCAATTGCTCAGGAGACCTGTCAATGCAAGGGTGCGAGGCCTATCCCCGGAGGCGCCGGTCTGATGGTTTTGCGACGCCCCGAGAACGGCCACTGCCCCATGGTTCAACTCATGTTCATGACTCGGGCTTCCCCCCATGGTTCCGCAAACTTATATCTCGGCCGTTCTTCCTCTCCTGTACCCTCAAACTATCCTACCCACCTTCCTCAACACTTTCCACCTGTCAGCCCATTATAACCCGACTGGCCGGCGTGCCTCGTTGTGTGCTGCTGAACACCCGGCACCGCCCGCCTCCGTCTCCCCCGCGTCGCTCTTTCTCGGCAGTCACCCCTCTGCCACGCCAGACATCCCAGGAGACGAGAGCTCGCCCGCACGCACACACAACGGTGCCGGAACAGCCACAAAGCTGAGGCAGCAAAAATGGAGTTCGACCGCGACCTCGAAGGGCATCTTGCCGACAGCGAGAAGGCCGTCTACGGCACTTCTAAGAACGCCAGCGACTCCTCGTCTGGCTTTATTGAATCGCCTGTGATTGCGAACACTGGTGCGAAGCCCTACCGCGCCGACTCCGAAGTAGGCGAGGTTCGCGATGTGAGCCCCGACTTCCTCCGGCAGAAGGAGGCCGAGGGCCAAGCCGCCTTCAAGCGGCTGGGCTGGAAGCGTCTGACGATTGTCCTCATTGTCGAGGCTATTGCCCTCGGGAGTCTCAGTCTTCCCGCTGCCTTCGCAGCCCTGGGCATGGTGGCTGGCGTTATCTGCTCCATTGGGCTCGGGATCGCCGCTGTGTACAGCAGCTACGTTGTCGGCCAGGTCAAACTTAAGTACCCGGAAATCTCGCACTACGCAGACGCTGGGCGCCTCATGTTCGGAAAGATCGGCTACGAGATCTTTGGCTTCATGTTCACCCTGCAGCTCATCTTCATTGTCGGCTCTCATGTTCTTACTGGCACAATCATGTGGGACAACATCACAGCGGGCGGGAATGGCACTTGTGCCATCGCTTTCGCAGTTGTCTCGGCTATCATTCTTTTCCTGGTTGCGATCCCCCCGAGCTTCGCAGAAGTGGCCGTCCTTGGGTACATTGACTTTGTCTCCATCCTCGCGGCCATTCTAATCACCATCATCGCCACCGGCGTCACTGCCCACGGCTCGGAAGGGGGTCTTTCCGGCGTCAGCTGGTCTGCATGGCCCAAGAAGGGTCTGCCGTTACATGAGGGATTCATCGCCATCTGCAACATTGTCTTCGCGTACAGCTTCGCTCTCTGCCAGTTCAGCTTCATGGATGAGATGCATACACCAAGAGACTTCTCAAAGAGTATCGTGGCACTGGGCGGTATCGAGATCTTCATCTACACCCTGACCGGCGCCTTGATCTATGCATTTGTCGGACAGGATGTCCAGTCTCCGGCTTTGCTCTCCGCTGGGCCTACCATTTCCAAGATCGCCTTCGGTGTCGCCCTCCCCGTCATTTTTATCTCGGGAAGTATCAATACCGTCGTCGTCGGTCGTTATATCCACGGTCGAGTGTTCCGCGACTCGGTAATCCGCTTCGTCAACACGCCCATGGGCTGGGTCACCTGGCTGGCTCTTGATGCCGTCATCACTCTCATTGCCTGGATCATTGCGGAAGCCATTCCCTTCTTCTCGCCCCTTCTCGCTATCAGCTCGTCGCTCTTCATCTCCGGTTTCACCTTTTACCTGCCGTCCCTGATGTGGTTCATGCACATCAAGGAGGGGAAGTGGTACGAGCGGAAGAATTGGGCGTGCACTGCGGCAAACAGCGTGTGCTTTTTTATCGGCATCGTCGTCCTTGGTCTCGGGACATATTCTGCCATTGAGGATATCGTAGGTTCTAAAGTCTACTGGCTACTCTGTTCGCTGGCTAACATGATTCTCTCAGATGGTCCGCTACGGTGATGGAAATGTGTCAAGTCCCTTCAGTTGTTCTGCGCCAGTTTGAGTCGTCAACCTGGCATTTCTATTATGGGTTGGACTCTTGGCGTCTTCTGGGGGGTTGAATTTGGTTATGACAAGGGATGTTTGGGCATGATAATAATCATGCATGCGATTTACGGCTTTGGATGAATCGGACATCCTTTGTTTCCTGTTTCTGTTTACATGGCATCGGATACGGTAGCACCCGGGTTGCAGCGGTTGTGTTCTCTTTCTGGACACTCTTAGGCGTTCAATGGAGCTCTGAGGCTTGCTCACACGGCAACCTAGCTTTTCCCGACACGTAGATATATAGTATCTGCTCGTCTAGAAATACGAAAAATTACTTAAAAGCTGACGTGATGTGACACTATTGGCTGCGAGTAAATGTCGCTGAACTCCAACAGAGTCCTTCGCAGGTCTCAAGCTGCTCAAGGGAAAGCAACACACAGCTGAAAAGGTGGTATTCTCAACAATAATATGGATCGAGATACCTTTTATGTTCATGCTCCATTGCTTACATTGACTTCGGCCGCATTCCGGTGTCCAAGGGACCGAAAAAAAGAAAAAGTATTGTTTCCAAAACTCTGATAAGCCACCTGAAGAAGGCCACCATTTCCTAACAGACCCGAAAGCATGAGGAAGCAAGCGGGTGAGCCTCAGCATATCCACACTAACCTCACGCAGGATCTGAGGAAAATGATCATGATCTCCTTCGTTGATGCTGCACCCAGGAGCAAAAAAAGACAGGAGTCGTGAAAGGAGTTATACTCCAAAACTCCAAAAAGAAACTCGGGAACGGGGAATCGAACCCCGGGCTGCTGAGTACTCAATATGAGAGTCAGCGATGTTAGCCACTACACCATACCCGATTTCTGGGGATATCCCAGATTCCTTGGAAGATCGGTGTGAAATATGGTCCTATAGCTTGCTGTTTCTGGCGGAGACACGGGATGGTATGTTTCTCGTGTCGGATGGGTTCCCTGTATTGGAGTGCGATCTCGGCGATGATAACGTAAAGAACAGTAGCCCTCGGGTGAACGAGTGGGTTTGATCGACCCGCTGCCGGCCAGGAGTCTCCACCAATCCCTTCCAAGCGCCGAGAATTCTAGAAAGGTCCTAGCTTTAGGAAGTATTCTCGCTTTGCCTTGGCCTAAGGGCATATATGCACGTCGAACTTGGACAGCAGAATACAGCTCTTCTGGGCGGGGATGATTGGATAGGGCAATCCTCCTGGCTCCTCAATTTTCTAGTAATAGGCTAGACGATAGACGATGAGTGATAGCTAACGATATGCCTTCGCTCACGTCGGGTATTCCCTACGATTCTACCATGCCGATTTGATCGACAACAGCCAGTTGCGCATTTAGCTCTCCAGTCCAAGCTCCTTGTAGAACGCCTCGGAGTTCGGCTTTCGGCCGAGGAACTGCTCCAGTGTGAGCATCTCGTCCTGCGACCCGCCCCGCTCGAGGACCGTGTGTCTGTAACGGCGACCCTGATCTTTATCCATTGGGTTGGCCTTGAAGACCGAATAGAACATATCAGTCGAGTAGACCTGAGACGAGAGGTAGCCATAGTAGCCGGCGTCATAGCCGCCGATCAGATGACCAAAGGTTGCCTGTCCGTTGCCCCAATTGCTATAGTCTAGAATTAGCATGCGGATATTCGTGGTAAAAAAGGGTACTTACCTCGGCTCGCCCTGCGCCTCGGGGCCCTTGATACCGCTGAGCTCAACTCTCAGATCGTTGTACAACTTGCTGACGTCCATCGCCTCAAGATCACCATGGGTCTTGGGCGTGTGGACAGTCATGTCAAACAAGCCGAAGTGCAGCTGGCGCAGGTTAAAGAGTGCATCGTTGACATGCTTGGTTGCGATGAGCTTCTCGATAAGATCATCAGGAATCTGAGCTCCAGTCTCGTAGTGGCTGCTGAGAGCTTTAAGCTGCGCAGGTGTCCAGCACCAGTTCTCAAGCATCTGACTCGGGGCCTCAACGAAATCTCTAACAGTTGAAGTCCCGTGGAATCTGGCGTACCGGGTACGGCCAGACAGGTCGTGGATACCGTGGCCTAACTCGTGGAACAACGTAACCACCTCGTCGTGCTTCAACAGCGAAGGCTTCTTTGGTGTCGGCTTGCTGAAGTTGCAGACAAGAGACGTTGCTGGGTAGTGTCTGGTTCCATCGGCCTTCAGGAAACCCGGCTGCAGGTTGAAGTTGGCGGCGTGGCCGTACTTGCCGGGGCGCGGGTGCAGATCTAGGTATAGATAGCCTACGAAGCCCTCCCCTTCGGTCGCGTCGTCCCAAACACTGAAGATGATGACATCCTCATGCCACGAGATGTCCTCTGCCTTTCCGGTGGGGGAGAGGCGCTGGCGGTCTTCGGGTGTCAGTTCGACGAAGATGAGGCCGAACAACTCCTCGAAGATTTTCAGCATGCCCGCCACAGTAGACTTGATAGGAAAATACTCGGCAATGGCATTTTCGTCGATGCTGTATTCCTCCTCGACCATCAGGCGGTCGTAGAAACGGTGGTCCCAGAGGTAGTAGTTGCCGTCGAATGGCAAGTTGCGGGCCTCGTGATCCTTCTTCTTCAGGGAGAGGAGATGGTCAATTTCTTTGACGCCGCCAGCCGCGAGGCGTGTCTTGAGATCTCCGAGGAAGTCCAGGACCGTCTTTGGGGTCTTGGCCATCTTATCCTCAATTCTGAACGAGGCGTGGTCCGGGTAGCCGAGAAGACGAGCAGCCTCATCTCTGAGGAGGATCGCCTCTTTGAAGAGCTCTACATTCTGATTGCACTTGAATGAAGAGTTAGCTAACTATTCTCAAAAAACGGCTGGCGTAAAATTACCTTATTCTCGTTGTCGATGAACAGCTTCTTTCGAGTCTCAGGGTTCTTTGCGAACTTGAGGGTAGGGAAGAGGTCGGGGTACTTGAACGAAAGACGCAGCTTGCCGTCGTTCTCACCGGTTCCCTTCTCAAGTCCATCGAGAACATCCTGCGGGACGCCATCGAGGTCCTCCGCGGTAAACCAGATACCGCCATTTTCCTCGTTCAAGTTTTTCTGGAACGCGATTTGAATCTGGCTCAGCCGCATCTTGATCTCCTTGAAACGGTCTCGCTTCTCACCTGCCGGAAGACCCAACCCGTTCTTAATGTAGCTCTTGCGCTCCTTCTCGAGCAGAAGCGCACTCTCTGACGAGTCGAGGCCGGCCGTCTTGGCCAGAGCCTCGTCAATCAGCCGATCCTTGTCCTTCTCCTTGCTTTCGGACAGCCCGCTATTCTGGTAGACGGCATCAACCAGCTGGAACACATCCTCACGCATGGCGCACTCGATGCCGAACTCGTCCATGATCTTCTCGGCTGCGGTACTGGCGTCCCGTAGCTCACTGTCTCCACTCACATACTGGTAGAAGCCCAGGATGCGAGCGTTCAAGGCGCCGATATTCTCGTCCTCAATCTGGGGACGCAGGACCGAGTCGAACGATGCGGCCTTGGGGTTCTCAGCAGGCTTGATCTCGGCGACGAGCTTGTCGAGTAGTGTGCGGGTCTTGTCGCACAAGGCCTTGGAATCCGCGACGATACTCTCCTTGGTGCCAGTGAAGAGCGGCGGGGCCTGAGGTGGGTTGGTGTACTTGGCCATGTTGATGAACGGGTGGCTCAACAAGGGACCTTTGCCCGGCGGGGATGAGGTTGAGCTCGAGGGTCGCGTGTTGGAGACGCCTCCGAACTGTTTTTGCGGCTGGGACTGCCTAAGGTGGCCGAAGACTGTAGTCAGACGGGCAGCGATGCGCGGGGCGGCCAGAGTGACGGTGAAGACGGAAAAGATGAGGAGTGAGAAGAGCAAGAGGCCGGAGACCCGTCGCTTCGGAGAGGATATTGATGGCGCCACGGTGAACTCGAGGGGGGGTTCGATGGGACGAGAGTTGGGCCCACAGAAGAAGGTCTTATACGACGACGTTAGGTCTCCTGTGAGACGTAGGTCGTGTGGATGCGGGTATGCCTGTTGCTTGCGGGGCACCGTGAGGCAGACAGAGGTGCTCTAGTGCGGGGGAACACGATTGGTCGGGGATGCAGGGCGCGGGGACGACGGTGGTCAAAAGCAAGACGGGGTACAGGGTGGCCCGGGATTACATGCGAGGGTCTACTGTCGGTCGCACTGCCGTTTCGAGAGAGTAACTTTCTTTTGGGGGGTGGAGATACATTCAGTTGGTTGAAGACAGATTTGCAGGTTGTTGGATGAAGGCGGTTTGGGAAGGTGCCGAGTCCAGCAGCTCGGTTGACCGGGTTGTTTCCTGGGTTCAAGCTGCCGAAACAGTCGAAGACCTGGGAGCCCGTGCGCCTCGCATGCCAACCCGGCAGCAGCTGCAGATGGAGGGGCATCCTGATGGGCGTTCATAATAGAGGGGTTCCCAACATCCTTCATCCGTTCCCCGCCAACAATCCAAGAACCTGGAATGTCTCTTCCATCGACGCTGGCAATCGCTCTGGCATTGATTGGTCCGAGGCACTTCGCCTCATCTGTGTCCGCTATAGGCGGGCGAAAGAAGGCAAACACGGGGCACAGAATTGCATTTGATTACCTGTGCCCGCAGAAGAGGCAAACAGAAGGCGGCGGGGCACAATAGTCGCACATGAAGGCTACTACACGTTTTGCAAGCAATAATGAGCAATAATGCTGAAAGCCTTTCCATTTTGCAATTTGCTGCCGTGATACACGGCAGCGAGCCAGCCTAACCCGGCAATCCATGTTCCCAAATACAATACATCTCAGAGACTCCAACGCCAGCCGTCATTATGCAATGTCCACCGATGGCGCAATCTCCATCCTCCATCTTGGCGGATAAATCCCCCTCTTCCTTCAAGGAAGGTGTCCCAAGCCCCTCACAAACGCCGGCCCCTCGATCGTCCTCTAGTTGGCAAGGATGGTTCGGACGAGTTCTAAAAGGGGGATACAGTTAGCAAAACATTACACGTCGCGAAGAATAGATTCCGTACCTGTGTAGTTGACCTGCCCGTCTCTTACTTCCACAGCCTTGAGGAGCTCATCAACCTCCTCGTCCGTCATCTTCTCTCCCAGGTTTGTTAGGATGTACTTGAGCTGGCCGACGCCGATGAGCCCCGTCATGTCCTTGTCAAACACCTGGAAACCACGGCAGTACTCCTCGGGCTCGCCGGGATCGCGGAAGCCGCCTGGTCGGTTGAGAATCCTCTGGAAGGTCTCAAAGTCGACTATGTCGAGCACGAAATGTCAGTCTCAAGCAATGTTGGCGGCTCTGGTAGCTGGGGCGCAACTTACAGTCACCGCCGACGTTTTTCTCCAGGTCCCGGATCTCCGACAGAGTCGGGTTCTGGCCGCAGGCGCGGAGCAAGTCTCCCAAGCTGTCAAGAGCCACACGGCCATTTCCGCGCTTGTCGAAGAGGGAAAATGCCTCCTTGTAGTTGGTCGAAGCCTGGTCGAACGTGTTAGATGCCATTGTCTCGATGTCTGTTTTCGACCCAAAATCTGAAGTGATGCGACGCAGGAGCCAGCCGGGCAGAGAGGAATGCTAGCGGGGCACAAAAATTTGTCGTGGCGATGACGCAGCGAGAAAGACGGAGCTCGAATTGGCTTCAACAGTTGCAGATGCGCGCGAGGATGGCGAGACTTCGATCTTGAGGATGTAGACGAGATTCCAAAGAGTTGAGTTTCTTTGTTCGACGGCCCTCTGATTTGCTGCTGATCGCTTGCGCGCGGGCAGAAGCGCTAACAATCGGCGATTTTAAGTGGCCGATAGGAGCGCTCTGCGTTTGCGTTGTTGGAGCACTGTTGACACGGGCAACCGTGGGGCTCCCTGCGCGCGGCCGTGGCAAAGAATGGACTGTGTGGATAAACTGTGGAATCACTCACCATTTTGAAGGTATGCAATGCGTCAAAAACTGTCGAAAAGGGGGCGAGACTGGAATACGCGATGACGATGGCAATCCTGACGCTATTCGGAGAGAGGAGGAGTGGAGGAGGAGTGGGAGAATGCAAGACAGTTCTTTTCTACGGTTGTCAAGGGTATCAGCCGCAGCAGAAGGAAAGCAGCTTGGTTTGGTTCGCTTGGTGGTCTGTGCCTTTATGCCCCTGTCTCCAAACGCGTCTCTCGGGGCAACCGACCATTGGTGCCAGCAACACCCGCTCCTCGGCCTGGGCCCGTTTGCCCCCGCCTTGCATCGGCCTTAACAACTGGATCAACCATTGAGGATGAGAGAAAGGGTAAGGTGGTCACGAAAAAAAAAGAAAAAAAAGGCAAACATTTACAGGACACCGCCAATCCCAGGCCTCTGCCCATCTGTTTGGGATGCGGCTGCGTCATCGTCTGGGGATAATGTACTCTGGATCATGATGTGCGTACCTTACACTACTCTGGCTTCCTCCTCTTTGCCATGACCAAAACTGTGCCCCAAACCGCCTCCACCTCGATTTCTTTCCACTCGCCTCTAGCCTTCCATTCTGGCACCGCAGCCACAAGCTCATCAAACATGAGGTCCACAATATCGCCATGCCCTCCCGCGGCTCTGCTCTGTTTGTCAGGGTGCGCACTCTGCCAGCCGTGGAAGGCGCTGAACGTTCGCAGGTAGCCCTCCAGTTCGCCGAGTTTGAGGGTCTTGCGCTGCCAAAGGGCCTCTTCTGGCGCGTCACTGACGTCTTTGCGGGTCCGGTCGGGATCCCAGGCGATGCGGGTCACGCTTTCCCAATCGGTCTCGGGAGGGGTCACGACACGGTAGGATTCCCGGAGGATATCGCGGCCCGGCAGCTCCCAGAATCGGGCCATGCTCTCGAGACCCGGAGCAGGCTCGGCCTTTCCGTAGACGAACCTGTCATATATGGGCGTTGTTTCGGGATGTCCCACGATAACGTGGTCTTTGTAGCCCCAAAACGCAAGTGTCCCACCATACTTCACCACGCGGGCAAGTTCCGGCCAAGTCTTGCCGAAGTCAAACCAGTGCGCTGCTTGTCCGGCGACCACGCAGTCAATTGAGCTGTCCGGCAGGAAAGATAGGTCCTCTGCTTTGCCTCGTCTAATCTCGATCTTTGGATCAGATGTGAGTCTCTTGGCCTGTTCCACCATTCCGGAGGACGGGTCAAGCGCAACAACCGAGGCGAAGGAGGGCGCGAGAGCGCGCGCAACTAGCCCGTGGCCGCAACCTAGGTCGAGCAACGAGCCAGAAGGCGTCGTCGAGGTGGCGCCTCGATTAGCATCATGGAACCCAAGGACTCGACTGAAGAGCACGGGAGGGTACGACGGCCGGAATGCCGCGTATCCCGCCGACGAGAAGGTAGACCGGCTGTCACGAGCAATCGCGGGCGGTTAGACAACCAGTTTGAGGCTCATAATAGTTCGCGAAGCAAGGGACCTGCTTACCCAAAAATGGACATGGTGAGGGCTAAATCGAGGGTCAATTAAGACCAGCCTCATGCCCTGAAGTTGAGAACGGCAGCGGGTTAATTATAGGCGGCTTCTTGGCAACTGCTTTTGTCCAGCAGCAGCCGTGCTGCGCCGCGAGTTGGAGTAACCCCGACCAAATCCGATGATTTCCGGCAACCTACAACTGCGGACAACTGGCATGCTATTCCCGTCTTTCCCATCGTCCGATCGCCCGTCCCATGCCGCCATCGGTCGCCATTATTCAGTTATCTATCCTGCTGACGAGCGCACAAAGAGGGCGGGGCCCCGCGGCACGTCATCCTTCCCGCTGCTCACTCCGTCTCGCTCACTGGTGGGGGCCAATGGGTGGGAAGCTGAAGATGGAACCAACACCATCAGCACGCATGCGCCTCGTTGATGCGCGCTACCTCTCCGGCAGTCTTCAAAGTTATCTATAGCTTCAATAGAATGCGCGACACGGGCGCGGCGGCCAACAAGGTCCTCTTAAGAGCGCCTGCGTGCCCGTCTTTCAAACTGATGGCTGGCTCTCATCATCATCATCATTAAACCTTAACACACCCTCCTCAGCTCAGCTCTTCTTTAGGTTGTTTCACCAAACACGCCTTCAAACTTAAACCAACTGGACTTGACCGACATCCAACATGCCTGGCACAGACGCTACTCTCGAGGCCTTCTTCAGCTCGCCCAAGTATGCAGTGGTTGGAGCAAGCACGAACCCCGACAAGTTCGGGCACAAGCGTAAGTCCTGATATAACATTGGGGGGGGGTCTGAGTATCCTCAACCGACAGTAGCCATCACGACACTATTGTCTTGTTGCTGCCAGCCTCCGCCTTTCCCGCCCTTAGCCTTGCCTTTCCCGCCCCTGTCCACGCCACTGACAGCAAGACAAGCTGGCATGGCTGAATTTAACTGACCTGCTGCTCCTCGACAGTCTTCAAGTGGTACGTGACGCACGGTCTGGATGTCAAGCCTATCAACCCAGTTGCCAGCGCCATCAAAGTCGATGATGTCGACCACGCCACCGTTACATCGCTCTCCGATCTAGAGAGCCCACCCGAGACTTCGGTGTCCATCATCACCGGCCCGGGCGTGACTGCCAAGGCGCTGGCCGAGGCAAAGAAGCTCGGTGTCACCGCCGTGTTCCTTCAGCCAGGCACTTTCGATGACGATATCCTCGCCTTTGCGCAGGAGAACTTCGCGACCGTGCTGGCTGGCGAGGGTGGAACTGGCCCACAGGGGTGGTGCGTCCTGGCGGATGGGGAGAGAGGGTTGAAGGCGGTTGGGAAGCTATGAGCACTTACACAATGTTCATGCACACACGTTTGAGCGGGTTCTACTCCGGATCTCAGGGCGTAGCGCGAATCCACACGGCGGAGTTGTCTTTTAACTAGCTTTTGTGGTTTCCTACTAGCCTAGCGCGGTGTGATGGGCTGAATTGACTTTTGACCTACCTATGGATCCCCGTTTTTGCGGCATTTTGTCGGATGGGTGACTACCTTACCTACCTCGGGCCCAGTGAGCAAGTGCCCTGCTAACACAAGCCCATGATCGCAGGCAGGATCTAGAACTGTCATCTAGAATATACCGTCCTGAATATCGAGTTGCTGTTAGGTAGCTGAGAAGCTCTTTCGTGCCCTGTTCTTGTTCCTAGACCCGAACACCACCAGTGCCGGTGAATCTGTTGTCGCGGACCTTCCAGATAGGGTCTCTTATACGTGTCTAGGTACCTGCCATCCAGAGAGGGCTAGTCTCTAACACCTGTTGAGGTACCTGCCGTTAAAACTTGTGACAATCCACTCGTCCACTGGTCTTGTATCCACCCAAGCTAGGCGGTTTTCAGATCAAATGACAAAATATGGTTCAGATCGGTTGCGGGGAAAGGTGTCCTTCGAAGGTACCGGATGTACCCATGTAAGTAGCTCAAGGCAGACAGGCTGGAATCGTCGAGAAGACTGGATTCGTGGCATGGCTCGTTCGCAACTTGGCGATTCTCTCTCGAGCAGGTGGTACACTGAGCGACAAGGTGAGGAAGGGAAACACTCTGTCAGACAATGGAGGCACAACTTCACGGCAAGCCCCGCTGACGGGGTCCACACGTAGCGGTCCACGTCACGGGGAGAAAAAAGGGGCATTGGGCGCAGCGCGAGATTCCGCCGATTCAATTCCAAACCCGACGACAACCAATGTACCGGAACTGACGATGACCAAGACCCAAAATCCACGAACGACGATCCAAATGAGTTCGTATCCAAAACCAAGTTCAAGCCGATCGATGAGCAAGATCCAAAATCCACAAGACGACAATCCAAATCAAGTCCAAGCCAAATCCGGACCAAATCCAAGCCAATCGATGAACAAGATCCATAGCCCACGATACGACAATTTAAATCGGTACGCATCCAAACCAGTCCAAACCAGTCCAAGCCAAGTCCAAGCCAAATCCACGTCAATCACGAGTGACTCCCCTGTACCCAAAACCAAGCTTCCGCGGCTCTTGCTCGCACAGCTTTCCGAAATCCAAACTTAAACCTCCTCCTGTGAACCCGTCCTCGCGTCTGGCCCAATCACAGCGCAGCGGTGTCCGTTCCCATCCTCGTGAGGTCACAAGCTGCTCCAAGCCTCGTGTTCACCAACCCCCCCTGCGCGGGTGATGGCGTGGTCGCGGCGATGCGCGACCACTTGATCGGCGCGGAGACCGGAGCAGCTTTCTTGGCTGGGGCCGGGGTCGCCGCCCCTGCCCCGCTCCCTCTGATCGGAGTGGGTTGGAGCGCCGCTGGGGATGGCGTCTCCTCGCGCGGGCGCTGCGCCGGGCGCCGGCAAAGGGGTCTGTAGGGGATCGCGCCGCCGACGACATTGCTGCCGCCGACAGTGCTCTCCCTCGCAAGCCCCCTCGCTGGCTGCGGTGCCGGCGAGCGCTCGCCGCTGTGATATGGGGATGTCGATCCCCTCACCCCCGAACGCCAGGATGCCAGGTTCCGGTGTGGGAACTCCTTCCTCTGACATCCCGACCCCTCGGGCTCCTCGCTGTAGAGGTCTTCGATCGCCTCTTTCCACCCCTTGCAGCTTAGCTCCATGTGCTCTTTCAGGCTCTGGATGCTGTCGGGGCGGACGCGAAGGAGGTCACGGGACTTTGTGAACGTCCCGATGACGGTGAGAGGAACGACCCAGACACTTTGGATGTTGAGCCATGCTATGCCAGATGTCAGCTGAGGGTTTCTCTTGGGGGAATATTTTGAACACGGGTACTTACAAGTCTTCGGCTTCGGCATTGATTTACCGTCGCGGAGATGGAGGGCCGGCCATCGCTCGTCGTACTTCTCGCAGCCGTGAAACGAGCGGAAGTCCTTCGGGTCCTTCCATTCGTGCCACCTCTGGTTCCAGGGCGCCTCGTAGTTGTTCTCTGGTCCCGAGTGGTACGCAGAGACGGTGGTGATGAGTACATGGGTGCTCTGGCGCGAGAGTCGGTCGAGAATAATGACCGGGTGTCCTGTCGCCTTTTCTGGGATATATCCGTGCTTTCGCCCCCTCTTTGGGGTGATAAGCTGGTTCCGTTCCTCGTCCGGGAAGTGGTCCTCTGGGATGAGAAAGGCGATATCGCCAGTCTCCCACTCATGGTGGCCCCTGCTGCGGTTTCGGCCCGGGACAAAGGGGCGCTCGTACCTACTTTGTCCGCCTTCACCCCAGGACAGAGCACCAGAGCCACGGGTGCCTCGAGGGCCGGTGGGGAGGGACGTTGCCTCAGACTGGGTGATGGTTGTGACCGGCATTTTGTATGATGCCTGGTGGTGATGTCAGTGAGTGTAGACTTGGGTTGGAAGCGGCGGAGAGCATACACGGCAAATATGTCTTCCTGTATCGGGGACGAGGTTTTTGGTGGAGAGAGGGTATGATGGAGGGGATATCTGTGGTAACGACGATGTCAGCGGTGACGGCAATGTTGTCTCGACGTATCGAAGACGAGGCTCAACGTACAAGGTTCAATGTGAAAGGGAGGAGTGATGGTTACAGCTTCCGTGCTGGAAGGGGTCGCTATAATACTCGCGGTTGTTCACAATGAGAGATTTTGTGATGGATGGTAAGACTGGACAAGTGACCAGGAAGGAGAGGAAACGAGCCATGTTAATATACCCCAGAAGAGGCCAGGAAACAAGCTTCCGTTTCAGTCAAACCCGTACCGCACAGAATGACTGACTTTCTCATCTTTGAGGCGCAAGCCCTAGAAGATAGACTTTCACTTGCCCGTTTCGCACCCCCCACCCCCTCTACTGCATGTGGCTGTCGATTGGCGTTGAGCAGAACTTAGAATAGGAGCCACAAGAATGCTTCAGGCTCCAACCGTCCTTGCCTGTACATTTCTACGTGCCTAATCCAGCGTCGGGGGCGGTGAGGAAAGGTGGAATCGTGTTCTGGTTTCGATGGTTTAACTTGCCGAGGGATCCCCCAATATAAACCATTGGCTGGCCCCAGTACTCATTCACATCCCTTTTCCCCTTCTATTTCACCCTCTGAATATGGGATGTCAGGGGTAACCGAGACCCCCTCAAACGACATCCTACAACATGGATTCCCGCTGCTTTCCGCTGGACGAAGAAAACCTCCCTTCAAGTTTCGTATCGGCAGCGCTGAGAACCTTGGATATCTCCGGACCAATACGTGCCTTCTTTGGACCCGAAAACAAGCCCCGGACGAGCGAAATGCTGGAGACGACAAAACTCTCGAGTATTGTTTTCTGAGGCCGGAAGTGTGAAGCTTCAGGCAGGACCGGGCAGCGAAATTCTTCACCTTCACGACCAACTGCTCCAACTGCATGTGAGGAGAGCCTCGGCCCTCACACTGCATCACTCGCCGCGAAAGTTCCACGGACGTTCGAAGTTTGGAGAGTAACTCTATCACGGCGTGTCATCTGCCAGTGACTGGATGGTACGACGCTCGGAGGCGACAAGACCAATATGGTTGCATTCACCTCCACCGCAATAAACCTAACGCGTCCAAGGACGGAAGCTCAGGCTTTGCAAAAAGTTTCGGCGGCCGCCGACATCCTGCCCATCAATGCTCATGGCTATCCACCTTGGTACGCTGCAAAAGTACCTACTCAGCACGAGTTCCAGCAGGATCTATCGGCCCCCCCCACGAAATTCTGATCCAGATCGCCGAGACGCTCTCGGTAGAGGGCTTGTATGTCCTCAGGACCACTTCGTCCATGTTCATCCAACTGCTTTCTCACAAGTATTTCTCCCACTTGCATGGTATGTGGAGCTTGTTTTCGCGAAAGGAGGCCGAAACTGCTGACTGATATCTAGAAACACGAGCATTGTCTCCCTGGTTGCGTTGGCAGGGGCCCCGGCGAGACAACATGGACTTTCAAAAGGGTGTCCGAAAGTCGGACCTAAGGCATCGGATGGTTCGCAAGCCGCCTCCTCAATGCGCGCAATGTTCCCACTTCCTCCCGGGTTCCACTAGAACCTGGGATGGAGGCAAATCCAGCGCTGACTGAGGCGGCTTACTGCTGTGGTTGTGGATAAAATTGTGCTGCTGCTTTCTTCTCGGCTAAAGAAAGGCAAAACTCTCTTGGAAACTGTGCTTGCATCAGTCTATCACCTGGGCCGACCTACTTCTGTTCAATCAGAAGGATGGAATCAAGAGGGATGTAAGCATCCCCCTGAAAACAGAGATTTCCTGCTTCGATCCTTCACACAGACATGCTGGTGCACCGCATCCGCCGAGGTTGACCGTCCGTTGACTTTGGGTATGTTCAGCGCCATTTGGACCTGCTTGATGCACAGGGCAAGAGCTCACAACTCTGTCCTCGCGTGTCGTTTGGCGATGGTGTGCTACTGAAGCCTTTCTGACCTTGCGGATGCGTTTGCTTTGGAGACTGCCGACCGCTGCCGTAGATAGAGCTCTCAAGCGAGGTAACTGGTGCGGGTCAACAATCCGACCGCCACAACTCGCGCGCTGAGTGTTTGGTGCGATCTGGGTGCCGGGCAAACTCGGCATACAGGGAGAAGCGTCTTCCTCAGTGTAAATCATTGGTCCAAAGCGGTCTCGAGAGTGGCTGGTATACTTCTAACGGTCACCCCCCATTTGCGGATAGGGACTTCCCAGAAACAGGAGGGCGTGTCTGCTGCCGCAACGAAAACGCACCAGGGCACCAACGTGGGAGCATGTTCGGAGATCTCTGCACGAGCAGCACCCAAATGACTTGGAAAAGAGAGGCTCTGCAGTCGGGCCTCGGAATTTGTTCTACAGATCCGCACAGGCACCCAGACGCTGCCGCCATATAGGAGCTGCGAGGCATGTGGGAATGTTGGAAACCGTTGAGAGCGCTCGTATAGCCTGACAGGTTAGGTGCCTTCAAAGAGTTGACTTGGCATGGGATAGACCTCGAAGCAACGGATAGATGCAGCTTTGCCTTGTTGGATTTGAATAGCTAAAACTTCGTGGTGGCGACGGGGGAAATCATGTTTTGAATTTTTATTCCCGAGGCGGTCCATTTCTAGAACGTAGGTACCTGGTAATCATTGGGATGAAAAGACTCGTCGGTTCTCAATAGGGCTCGGTCAGGCGTTCCTTGACATGATTCCGGCTATATATAACCCTAACCCATAAAGAAAGACACGTACGGGATTGTCAATTCGGAATGAAAGCGGAGTTATTCAGTGAAATTCAGAAATCTAGACCTTGATCTGAAGTTACACATCCTGTTTGAGCATCGCCTTCATCACGAAGCAAACAAACTAGTTTATAACTTCTACTCTAGACTAATTTGCTGAAAATACAAGATGAAGCCAAGAAACATCAAATGGTACAATCCAACCCTGGTTTGTTAGCGCGGAACCCGTGAGGCTTGGCATTTTACAACTTTCCCTTCTCAACGGCACAGCGGCAGAAGATCACCAGGAAAATTCCATTCGCCCGATTGAACTCATCCTCTTGCTCAGAATTCTATACTTTTCTGCGTTAGAATCGCTTTCCTGAGAAAGAAACTGCAAGTTTAGTGTTTTGCCGTGATGACCCCTGTCGGAAGAACCGAGCTAACAAACAAACCAGTATTGTATTGTAATTCAGATGCTAGGTCCGTCCAAACAGGTCCTTTGCTTGCTTATCGCTTATCAAACAACACATTAACTAGCTTGTTGTGCACGGACCACCAAATCGGCTCAATTGATCCCAACAACCCACTTTACAATTGCTGGCTTGCTTATCAAGCTCACGACCATTCTTGGGCCTGTCGACACGCCAAAGTCTGCCCTATCAATCTAAAGAGCTGTTTAATACGATATTTCCATCGATTCGGCCGTTGCGCGGCGTTTTTTCCCCCGTCGCAGTGTGTCGCGCTCGGTGGCACCCCGGAACTCCGGGAATTGGGTGCCCGTGTTTCGAACCAACGCTCGCAGGTGGCCTCGGCGAATTGTGATGGATGGCTCGGCAGGTACGCCATTGCCGGAGCCCATCGGACCTCCCGATGCAGCCCGCGCAGTCTCGTCTACCGGGACCCAAGCAAGTAGCAACACCCAGGACGAAGGCGCCGCCTCTCTTCGGCCTTCTACCCAAGGCCAACCGGACCCAGAGCCAGCTCGGATTACTAGTGATCTTCCCCCAGACCTGGATTCCCTCCGAATTCCGGCTCCTGTCACTGTCCCACCACAGTCCAGCGAACCTGCCGATCCAGAGCAGCGGGCCCTCGACAGACGCAATGCGATGAAACTCGCACTGAAGCGTATGTTGATTTGGTTGCCTTCTCGCGATCGTCTGCGTGTCATGAGCTGACACCGCAAATAGGCCGATGGGATTCAAGTGCTATGGATCATGTTCACCAGAAAAGACTGGCAACGCTGAAACGAAGAAAGGAAGCCGAGCTCGAGGCAACAGCAGCACGCCTCCACCAGCAAGCCGGCTCCCCGTCTGCCGGGGAGCATTTCGACGTCTATGGCCGTGAATCGTCTCGGGCTTCTGACCAACTAGCGCGACTGCTTTCTGATGATGACGAAGACTGGGCTGCGAGTGGGCCATCTGCGAATTCATCACCTTCGCCGTCCTCTGCGGTGCGAAACTCGGAAGAAGCGCGGGCGACGTCATCGGTATTTGAAAAGCCGCCTGAGTCAATCGAGATGGCCACTCCTGATCGGCCTTATAAAATGTGGAAAGGTGAGCAGGGAACACTTGGAGAAGACATTGAACTGTTCTAAACGCGATGGCACAGATGACTTTGGAGCTCTCCGCAAAACAGGTGGCGTCCCGCTCCCTGAAAAATATGAGCTCTCCGATGCCATGCCGGAGCGCCCTTGGATCTGCCCTGTAAGGTCATGTCGAAGAGTGTTTGCTGCGCTTCTGAATCTCGGGTCACACTTCATCGTGAGTTCCTTCTCGCTTACAATATCAGTGACTGGATTCATGCTAATATCGGCAGAACGAGCACCGCGCTGCCCTGCTCCACGATAATTTAGACGGCACTTTGTCCTTGAAGGGGTACTACCCAGCCGGACAAAAAGGCACTAGCATTGCTATGATAGTCTCTCGAGGCCCACCACCCGCTTCGGAACCTCTCCCGGTGTCGCCTTCGCTGCCCAACGCCGCCGCAGCCCGGCTCCTATCCCTGAAGGCCAGCAATGATACACCATCCGGAATTGGAACCGCCGGATTCACGTCAACGGTAGCTAGGACAGCAACCCGACTGATGGATGACGCGGCAATACTAGCCGCCAGTCTTTCTGTACGCGGTGTGTCTCAGACGGGCAACAAGCCCGTCCAGAACTGGAAAGCCCTCTGGGACTATTTACAGTCCTTCATGACCCGGCATAAAGGCCCCTCTCTCCCAGATACGGGGTGGGTGAGAGAACTTGTCACACTTCCACAAGTTCGCAATCTGGAGTGGAATATGCTGCGACAAGCCCAACACCCGTTTTTGGATTCAAAACCGCGAGATGTCTCCTCCTTGATTCTTCAAGTGACAGGAGAGGTTGCCCCCCAGCCATGCAGTCGGTGTCTCGCAGGCAAAGGCCCATTCGAAGGGTGCGTGATGATAGCGCGAGAAGCACACTGGCAGCCACTGAAAAAGGTATTTTCATGCGCGAACTGCTTTTACCATTATAATCAAACCTAGTAAGTTCAGCTTTCCTGATTGTTGTGTTACTGGCTTCATATTCTCCACCGTTTCCTGAAACACGATTTCTGATAACCGGCTGACCCTCGTCACTGTAGTTGTTCACATAAGCTTTGGGGTGAAAAACGGTCAACCGCTATCCTGACGGAGCGCGCGAATGACGATCCAGAATTCGGTGCGCTTTTCAATATGTCGGACGTAATCACAAATCCGCACGATGAAATCACACTGCAAGACGGGAATTCGGCGGAAGATAACGCAGCAGAGGACGACAACACACCACAGTCCGACGGTGGCTTGGTAGGAGAGGCTACTGCCGTGAACACCGATTATTGCGCCATAGAGACGGCGGAGGATGGCAGACCGTACGGCATGTGGCCAGGTAAGATCATTCAATCTCCCCGACAATGGCCAAGGTGGTTCTAATTTTCTGCAGATGAAAAAACAGGCGAGCTCACTTCGACATCTGGCGCTCTTCTTCCTGCTGGCTACCAGTTGGACGCCAAAAATATCCAGAAGCCATGGATCTGCCCAGTCCGGACATGCAGGCGCCCATGCACTCAAAAAAGTGATCTCGGATATCATTTCCAGGTAAAATAACCCTCCTGAAAAGCGATGGCATGTGCTCTAACCCGTCCTACGTAGCGTGCACACGTTGCTTGCCTGTTAAATGACAACGGCGACGGGACACTATCACACATGGGAGTGTATATGCAGCGTCATATTGATCCGGGTGGCAAGCTCTTGACACCAGCATACCCTATCGTCGTGTCGAGAAACAGGAATGCGGCAGCTTCACTTCCACCCCAACACTCTATAGACACTGGAACACATCGCCAGGAATCGTTCGCCAAGTCAAATGCCAGTCCAGAGGCCATATATGCCAAAGAGATACCTAGACAAGAAAGCAACCAGGAAACTCTATGGCAATACATGACGCAGTTCATCGATCGAACGGCTATACCGAACAAAGGCCGTGTTCCAGAGCTGCTAAACCTGCCGAGACGACGGAGTCTTAAGATGAACCCGGCTCGTGCCCATCGAGGCTTTCGTGAGAAGTCGGCTAGAGACATCGCAGCCATGGTCATCCAGCTAACCGGGGAGAAGCCACCTGATATTTGTACTAGGTGTCGCGACGGCAAGGGCCTCTTCAAACAGTGCATTGTGATAGACCGAGAGTCTAATAGGGACGCCAAATCGCGGTACGTATCGTGCGCCAATTGTCTGTATCGTGGAAACCAGACATATTGCTCGTTAAAGGACTGGGTGGTGGACCGCGAGAAACCAGACACGAAGCAGGTTCCCGATGAAGGCCCAAACTTATCAGCTCGAATGATCAGCAAACCAGTGTCCGCGGTATGGCACACATCTACGGAGGGGAACGAGAGGCCCGAGGCGATATCGGCAGATGAGCTTGCAGCGCCGATACTCAACAAAGATAATGGAGAGCTCGGCATCCAGAAGCTTCGGTCGTCTCGTCAGTCATTGAGAGTTCAGCAAAGCCATCCGGCCCAGAGGTCGCAGCTGGCTCTCCCAGCATCCTCATTGATCCCCGCAGGCGCCCTTCAACCAGCGGATATTCTCGAAATGGAGCCCTGGGAAGTCGCCCCCGGTCGCATCCGGGATACATCAGCTGTGGATCCCGAGAGTATGTTTCTTTTTCCCCTTTGAAAGACCCTTTCGCTAACATATATTACTTTGGACAGACATCGCCTTCTCCAAAGCCTATCTCTCCACCAACCATGTGGTGCCGGTTATGGATGACATTTGCTTTCGTGTCGATACAATCCAGTCGGGTGCCACGCTGCAGCTGGAGGCCGATGAAGGAAAGTGGCGCATTTGCTCCATTGCGTCGGGCAAGGTGCGTGTTCAGACGGGCGACGAGCCAGAGTTCACGATTGGACCACACGGCATGTTCAAAGTCAAGCCGGGCGTGGCGTCCACAGTACAGAACTGGATGTACATGGATGCAATCTTGCATGTGACGGTGCTATCTGGGTTTCTTTGAGCGCACTAGGTGGGAATATTAGGGCCTGCCTGCTCATGCGTCGATATGTCCAGGAGCACACTTGATTTGAGAGCCCTGATTGCATCATACCTTTAAAGAGGGATGTATGTGGCCTTGACTACTGAATTGAGGCTGTTGTACAGCCTAGCATTCGAATTCTGGAGGTGTCTAGATACTGTATGGATACTATCGTCGTAGTAGCTGTGGATGGTTTTGCAGAATACTAGAAGGCCTCAGCGATGTCAAGCCGACGCCACAGAGACGGTGACTCCCATCGGCTTCCACTGGGCAGATCCCGATACCTACGGTCAGAGATATGCAGTAGTGATGTAAGTCTGTGGACACCGGATAGGCTCATTTTCAGACGGAAGATAAGATGACGGCTGTTTAGGTGACATCACTATAGGTCATTGGAGGTACATTTCGCCACCATATCCCTCATTTCTATCCGTATATGAATTTCAGTTGCCTGTGAGTCTCCTCAACTGCCTCGTTGTTCCATTGTTTGTTCCACACCTTAACTTCCGTGGCCAAAAATTCTGCCCTCGAGCAACACTCACACCCAATCATGGGCCCAGCGAACAAACCCTCACAGCAGCGCTCTCATGTCGGCCCCAAGGAGACGGGTGGTATGGCCGGAGCCGTCCGTACACCTGCAAATGCTAATCTGGGCATTGATAAGCCCAAAGTGTTTGATCATGAGGGGGCCATTGGCAAACAATTCACTGGTACTTAACCTATACCGCATACATTTCATTGTTGCGGGCCCCAACTGACTGGCGTAGAACATGGCGCTGTCGGCGGCATTGGACAAAGCATCGGAGGCCCTCTGGCCAAAGATGGTCTTATTGGACGACAGTTCATGACGAATGGCATCGTCGGAGGAAGTGTCCAGGGGACGCTGGGCGGTCACAAGATATCACACAGCTGAAGTTGTGGTTTAAATGTGGACGAGAAAGTGGATGTATGATATGAGGTGGCTGCCAGTATTCTATGAGGTTGACTCCAGTTTTAACAGACCCAATAGGTACTTTCTAGGTGATGACCCTAGCTATTTTGTTCTCTCGAGTATCTCAAACTTCAGGAAACCTACCACGTACGCGCAACGGCGGCGTTGACATATTCTGCCAGGGGGCTATTCAAATGGCTGTAATTGATTGGGCTCATGGCCGTAGCGTTGCGGGACTGCGGTAGAAATGCTCAGGGGTAGCTGGGCTGGCGTTCGGCTTGCACTGTGCACTTGCCCGATTCGGTCGGGCGGAGTTCCGCCATTCAAGCTGACGAAGAAATGAAGGGCGATCTTTCCCGTCCACTGTGTCTCGCCGTTCTTCATCGGCTTCAGCAAGGAAAAAACTCGCCACGATTAATTTGGGAGGATAAGATCTTATCTTGTATTCTGAGGTGAAGGGACCCGAAATCATCGCGGAATCCCTTCGCACTTGCACCACTCCCGCTGTTCCCACACCAGTCACCGTGGTTCGTGGTGACACGACACCATCGCTGTGGCATACATCCCGGTCTGTTGTCGGAATGCCGCCCTCCTGGTCTGCAGTCGAACGGGGCGATCCTCCACCCCGACGGAAATCGTGTGGCGCCTGCATCAAATCGAAGAGACGATGCAGCCAGGACGTCCCGACTTGCCTACGGTGCCAACAGCGACGAATTGAATGCAATTACACCGGGGCTCACACTCCTAAACACCGCTCGCCTAAGGACCCGGCCCTCCTTACTCCCACGTCTAGCACAATGCTTACGGTCCTCAGCCCACGGAGCGCCTCAGACCACACCCCGCCGGCCGAGGACCCCCAGCTGTTTGTGTCGCCAGCTGCGGTTACTCGTGCATCTCCATCCCCGTACCCGCAATGGAGTACCTCCTCAGATCAGGCCCCCGAGTCCGAGGGAAACCAACCGCATACCGATCCGGCCAGTTCCAGCCAGTTGCCTCTCGAAACGTCAGTTGGCGGCACCAGCCGACTGGTTGTGGCCCCCCTCTCCCATTCCACCGCCCAGATTTCAGACATGGTTACATTTGCCATGAGATTTCGTCTGCAATACGCTCTTGACAAAATGAGCTTCGCCGTGAACCAGATGGTTCTCGAGTGCTCAACCCCTTGGAGCCACCAACACTTGTACCGAGAAGAGATGCCAAGGGACATGCAGGGTACGGATCCCTATTTTCCTTGAGCTTTTCTTTTCGTCACGTTATCACTACTGCCCATTATTAGGGGTGGGGGTTCTTTTTTCAAACCAACGACTTGGGTCAGATGGGACGCTGGAAAATTACCTGTTAACACTTACACGGAGCTGCAGATGCACAGGCTTTCTGCGCCCTCTACATGAACAAAACGCCTATGAACAAGCTCATTGTCCTCCGCATGATCGAATCACGCGCCGAAGAGCTTGTTAGCACACCCATCTCAGAGAATAAGCTCGAAGTTCTCGCCCGGGCCCACGCCCTCCTCCTGTATCAAATCATTCGCTTCTTTGATGGCGACATCAGCCTCCGCGCCGGAGCTGAGCGCGGCATGCGTGCGCTGGAAGAGGTCGCCTTTTCACTGATGAGTTTTACCACCTTCAGCGCGGGCACATTTGACGGCCTGCCGCTCGCGCTGCCAGCAGCGCCGGGGCCTGAAGTCTCCATACAAAGCTGCACTGCCCAGGAAATCCGTGCCTTTTGGGAAAGTTGGATATTCCAGGAGTCAGCACGGCGCACCTTCTTGATAATATTCTTATTTCTAAGAACCCACCACATTACGAAAGGTCAGGCCGGGGTTGACCCAGAGGGAAAATGTGACGGCAAGCTGGGTCTCTACCACTCGTTCACAGCATCGGCCCATTTGTGGGCGGCAACTGATTTTGTTGACTTCGCTATTGCATGGAAGGCGAAGAAGCACTTCATTGTCAGAAACGGGGAGTAGGTTCCCCCCAATGTCGCGGGAAGTGAATCAAAAAGGCATGTGCTGACTGAGCTTGATCACGCAGCTTTTCCGAATTTATTGCGGATGCCCAGTTTGACGACATAGACGTTTACGGCAAGATGCTCTTCTCCGTGATTATCGGGATTGACGAAGCCAAGGGCTGGCTCACAGACAGAGGGGGATATCTCTGAGAGACCGATCTCCAAAAGACCGGCTGCCGCCCCGGTTATTCCGTCCGCTCCGTTGCTTCCGAGCCGCCCCACCGGGGGCCCATACCCTCCGCACACAAACCTGATATATGTCAAACTCGGCCCCCAACATCAACAAGCTTCATTCCCTCGTGGCGCAATTGGCTAGCGCGTCAGACTGTTACTTGAGTTGCAATCTGGAGGCTGTAAGTTCGACCCTTACCGAGGGAGGCTATCTGGAGTAGGAGATTCCATCTCCGACTTATTCTTTTTGATGGATTGTCGCCCATTTCTTAGCGGAATTTTTTACTACAGAAAAGCGGTTCCGAGCGAGGAAGGAGCATTCTTTTTGCCGGGTATTTGCCGTATGACGTGGAGTGCCGTTGGGTGGCAGTTGGGTAGCAGCTGGGTGGTAGCTGGGTGCTTTGGTTCCTTGGATGCAATTGAAGTCCTGGATACTGGAAGTCTCTGAATATCATGATATAGAATGCAGAAAATGGTCTTAGATATGTAGCTACGAGTACCTATGATAGTAGGCTGGCCACTTGTTCCGGTAGGGTCTACCTTGCCTGATATGCTAGGTCTTGAACTTCAAGACGACTTTCAACAATCTGCCAACATACATTATACCTAAATCCAAGCTTGCTATTAGCAACCCAACACTGCTTACCGGTAGTCTTTCCACACCTTGCTGACTTTGAAGACTTGGTCATTAGTGACGTCGTTGAGCACGACTGACTCAAGCGCGGTGATCGACAGGGGCTCGACTTCAGGGGTACGGGATTGGGGGCGCTGATTGCATATCTCCGATTTCGGCGGCGGCACAGCTCCAACTCGACCTGCAAAATTGGGGAACTTCATCCAAGCTCAAGCTGGCAGTCAGAACTGAGCTCCGAGCTGTAAGTGGAGGCAAATCTGGGGAGCTTGTCACGAACATCATATCAGCCAGCTTGAAGTAAACAACGCCCTCGCTCCTCCGCCTGCCCGGTTCCTCGCGCGTCATGGCAAGATGCTTGTAATGCATAGCTAGCTCCGCCCGGCCAGCAAAAGCTAGGACCATAGTACGCCCAAATCAGCCAATTCGCGGCCTGTAATTTTCTGTGCTTGGCGCTCGCTCCGGAACGGAGCTCTCACGATTCCTTCATTTTGTACCCCCGGCCCACGAGACAACAACTCCAGCTCCTCACCACGTCCCACCGCTTTGCGCACACAACGCGCGACCCCGAGATGAAGGACGGCAGACTGGACGGGTTAGACGCCCCACGAGCGCCACCTCCAAACCTAAACCTCAACGCCGCACAAGCACCCTCCCTCGCCGCTGTCGCAAACCCCAAGGCAACCGCCGTCGCAGCCGCAGCCATGGAGAAATCCTCCCAATGGAACACCAAAAATCTCTCATGGCGGCTGGGCGCCGACATGGTCAGCGCCGCCTCCGCAGCGGTGCTCGTGGCCCCCATCATCTCCATCATTGACCGGTAAGCAACACCTACCCGCGCCCATCCCATCATCCCCACGTGGGATCCCGCCCTGGGGGCCCCGTCCCACGACTGCGGAAAGCTAACCCCAGACTCCACCAGCTCCATCATGGAGAACGCCTCCGGCCGGCGCACTCTCGGCGCCTCGCTGCGCGCCTCCCTCTCGACCCTCCTCCTCCGCCCGCACCGCATCATCCTCTCCAAACCCTTCGCCCTCATCTTCGCGCTCTACGGCGGCACCTACCTAACCGCCAACGCGCTCGACACCGCCTCCGCGACCGTCAACCGCCGCCCCGCCACGGCCGTCACCTCGGGCACGGCCAAGTTCGCCGCCTCCTCCGCGGCCAACATCTCCCTCTGCATCTACAAGGACCAAGTCTTTGCGCGCCTCTTCGGCCCCCCTGGCTCCGGGCCCCCGCGCCCCGTTGCCCTCCCGACATACCTCCTTTTCGCTGCTCGCGACTGCATGACCATCTTCGCGTCGTTCAACGTCCCGCACTTGCTGGGACCCGTGTTGACAGCCCATCTGTCCGACCAAGTCCAAAAATACGCGTCGGGCGCGACGATCGCGCAGTTTGCGGCCCCGGCAGCGGTGCAGCTGTTTAGCACGCCGGTGCACCTGCTGGGACTGGATATTTACAACCGCCCGTTTGATCGGCGGGCTGGCGCGCCAAACTTCCGGGATAGGTGGCAGGCAGTCGGGAAGAACTGGGCTGTGAGCACCGCGGCGAGAGTGTGTCGCATTGTTCCCGCTTTTGGAGTCGGTGGGGTGGTCAACTACAAAGTACGGACCGCGTTGATGGAGAAGCTGATTTGAGACAACAAGATGGGATGGAAAAGTGAAATGAGGGAGGGATGTGAACGAGTATCATGACCAACTGTGTGTGTGTGTGTGTTTTTTGCAGCGAGCGCTTTGTTGCTGTTGTTATTTGGTTCCTACCTAGTCGCCGGGTATGGAATGAGCATTCCCCGGCGGGGCATTCCGGGGTATTCCGGAACGAGGGTCCGGAACACAGGTCCGGAACGAGGGAAAAAGGGCTGTGGCGTTCGGGTGTAAGATTTATGTGTCACGACGGGTTTGTCTGGCGTTTGGTATGAGTACCTAGGAACAGACTGCGGGCTGTAGATATAGAAGGACATCTCACCCCCACTCTGAATAGATCATAGATGTAGGGTAATAATCTGCATGGACGAGCATAATGGAATCAGTCAGTCTGGAAAAGCGCCATGATGGATGCATGTAGTAAAACAAAGAATCTCGACATTGCGCGCGCCTGGCTCGGGCTATGCAACCTCTAGATCTAGATATCTGCTCCCTAACTCCGCCAGAGCATCACAAAAAGCCCCCATCTTTCAGCGCCCTCATGATCTTGTCATGAGATTCCTTCGCTGCGTTGGGCTTCGACTTGCCCTCGCCGGTATCGATAAAGTTCTCCCAGAACTTCAAGCCCTCTATGCCCTCTTCTCTGCACAGCACGCCCTTCTCTTCTGCCATCTCTAGCTCCTCTTCCGCAACACCAATGCTCCAACCGAATCTCTCAGCGACGTCCCTTGCGGTAACGCCACGACCAAACTCACGCCAGTCCCATGCCACCTCACGGTCGGGAGGGAACTCGTGTAAGTCCTTGAACCATGCCAACAACGCCTTGATGGTTGTGTCATCTGTGCGATCCCGCCCCTGTACGACCTTGACTCCCGACTTGAACGTACGGAGTCGCACAGGTAACCCCAACTTCTCCCATAGATTCGCTGCCTTCTCGAAATCAGCTGGGCTGACCAGCTCAACGCCACCGCGCGCGCGGTTGAACACAGCCCACAAGTCCACGAGCGACATGATGCCGCCGGCTCGCTTGAGCACGTTCCGACGATCGTCGGTCAGGAATTCAGCGAGGTTGCGTGCCAGCTCGGAGAGATAAAGGGAATCGCCACCGCCGCTGGTGCCGACTATATCCTTGGTCGTGATCAAACCTAGCTGGCTGGCCGACTCGGCAAGTAGCGCTGTCTCGCTTGCGCTCCCGCCGGCGCCGCCGGGCTGGACCTGGCGCGCAAATCGGTCTGCAAGCGCAACAATCTCCTTGGCTGAGGCCATCAACGCCTCCAAGTCCTCAAAGGCGCTGCCGATGACGAGCTCGTTGTTCTTGCGCATCGCCTGACCGCGGCGCTCGAGACCGGCAATGCCGGCGATCTTGACCCGCTCAACGGAGCTTCCAGTACCGGAGTCAGCCCCGGACCCAGACCCGCTGTTGCTAAACGAGTCACCTCGGGAGGACCTGGGGATGGGTGGCGCGCCATGGAGGAGCCATTTGCGCTGCGTCATGCAGCCCTTAAGGCGCTCGTAAAAGATCTTTTCTCCCCCGCCGCGGAACGAAACCTTGACGCTTTCGGGGTCATCTTGTCCTGGTTTGACAGCGCTCAAGGACGTGCTGAGGAACGGCCCCGGTGAGTCGGTCTGTGTGCGGACCTGTTGGCTGAACTCGGACGGGAGGTCATGAGAGATCAGTGGTGCTCCGCATATCTCGCAGGAGAGAAGAGAGGGGTGGTTAAGGAACGTGCACCGTGGGCACTGGAAGGAGGCATCCGGGTCGGATGTATGCGGCGAGGAGTTCGTACGCGGTGCAGGCGTTGGTGAGGGGGATCCGGAGACATTGACTTGGGCGGCGCTGAACTCTAACAGTGGCCTTGGCCGGACGGGCAAGGGAGTCTGGAGAGCCGGTCCGGGCTGCCTGCTTGTCGCATTCGAGATTGCAGCTTTTAGGACATGGGTCAGGGTTGGCTTGATGCCGCAAGCTAGGCACGGGGGCAGTGGCGTGTGGGCATTGGCGGTTGAGGGATCAAAGTTTGACGGTACGGGGTTGGAGAAGCTGCAAATGGTGCAAACCCACGTCGCCGTACTTGATGGCACCGGCTCAACGGGCGGTGGCCGGATGGGGCTGTCAGTCCGCTGGGCCGGGGAGGTGCCATTGCCGGGCTGAAATCCCGGTGACCGTGGCTGGAGCGACGAGCGCTTTGTTGCCTTGGGGACTAGGGTAATCTTGGCAGATGACTTGAGAAAGCCGGCCTGGAGAGACGAGTAAGCATATGCAAGCACCGGGCGGCGAGGAGAGGCAAACACACATAAAACTCGTAGCGCTCAACATCCTTGAGATCCAATGCGAGCGAGTGCTTCCGAGGCTCGGCCTTGTCCACGTAGCACACCCGGTGCGATGTTAGGTAGACCTGGCCGTTCTGCTGGTTGGGGAGTTTGTACTTTCTGGTGGACGGCAAACAGTCAATACTCGATCCAAGCACTCATCAACGGCCCGCGCGCTCAGGAGCCATGAGCAGGAGCCGGGACCCAGGAGTCGGGAGTCAAGAGTCAGGACAGGCACGCGACTCACCCCTCATATAGCCCCACATTGTCCTGCACGAAGAGCAGGTCTTCATCTGGCAGGTACGAGGGCCGCAGAGCGGTTGTCAAGTCGATCTGCTTTAGAAACATTCGTCATAGTTGGGGGAAGGCTTTTAGCTTCCTCAGTACCGTAATGGCCGAGTCGCTCTTCGAAGAACTGTCGCAGTTGACGTTCAACGCAGCGATAGCTGTGTCGCTATCGGAGCGGGGTCCATTCCGGCACGCATATCCAGCTTGGCGGGCGAGGCATAAAGCGATATTCATATAGCCGAGTGTTTAGGCTTTGCCGCCCTGTGACTAGACCCACCACCCACCGCCCTTTGTTCAACCTTTCATTTCTTCACCAAACCGCACTCCGTCACCAAACTCGCCGCCATCAACTCCCGCAGCCAACGATTCATCAACGTCCTCGTCGCGTTTGCTTTTGCTCAGACAAACGAAACGAAGCCGACTCTTCGTATATTAACTCCCTGACCTAGCCCCCCCATTTGTTTCGTACACTGCGGCCGAATGTACGCCCACAGTATGGTACCGTCGTGGCCTCCAGTCCCACCGCCGCCGGGCACCCAAACGGCGCCGGGCTATGCATCTCCATATCAAAGTGAGTATCTCCCAGCTTCAGAGCGGGTTCCATGTTGCCTCGCGAAATCACATCGCTAACATCTTCCTCGCCAGCTACCGCGTTCACCCCAGTTCAGGTCCGCCAAACTTTTGGCCAACCCTACCCTGCCTCCCAACCCGCGTATCCCACCCATGCCTACGGCTCTCCTTCTCACGTCACTCAATCTCCCCCAACTAATCACTCCCCAACTGTAATCGCCGCGCCGTCCGCACTTGCTGCAGAGCCTACGAGAAAAAAAACCGTCTGGCCCGATTCGGTGCGGAATTACGTGCAACGTTCCTTCCTTCCCGCCAACCTTGATGAGACTGTTTCCCGACAAGAGATGGAGGCCAAGCTAAAGGAAACCATCACGGCGTCCAATGAGGGTGGCTACATGTACACGATCAACTGGGAGGCGATGCCGCTCCCGCAGCAGATGATCAGAGCGGAGCGCGCCCGGGCCCAAACAGTCCAGCAGCCTCTACAAAATCCCGCGTCTGGTCTGTCCTTTTCCAGCCCACCCGCGGCAACCTCCAAGAAGAGAAAGTCTTCGGACCTGACCGACACGGACGTAGCCGCTGGGGCGTGGCGGAATAACGGCAACCGTCTCGAGGATCGCGTCACCTTGCCCGCAGACAAGCGTCTCGCCGCCAACGAGTCTCCCAAAGCCATGAGTAAGTTTCAGAAACAGCAGCAAAAGAATTTGGAGAAGCGGCAGAAGCGCTTTCACGGTGACTACACGACGCATCGTGAACCCAGTCCGCCTCCATGTGATGGACCCGTTGTTGGCACGTCCCAAGTCCTGGAAAAACGTTATCTCCGCTTGACTGCTCCTCCTGTGCCTTCGCAGGTACGGCCGGAGTCGGTCTTGCGGCAGACTTTGGAGTTGCTGAAGCAGAAGTGGAGAAAGGAGCAGAACTACTCTTATATTTGCGACCAGTTTAAGTCCATGCGCCAGGACCTCACTGTGCAGAACATTAGAAACGAGTTCACGGTGGAAGTCTACGAAATCCACGCCCGAATTGCCCTTGAGAAGGGGGACCTTGGTGAGTATAACCAGTGCCAGACCCAGTTGAAGGCTTTGTATCAGCGGGGGATCAAGGGGAAGCCGCTTGAGTTTAAGGCGTATCGCATTTTGTATTTCATCCACACCGCAAATCGCTCGGCGTTGAATGACGCGCTTGCGGATCTAACCACAGCAGAGAAGGCAGAGCGGCCGATCAAGCATGCTCTGGACGTCCGCTCTGCCTTAGCCTTGGGCAACTACCATCGCTTCTTCCGGCTCTACAACGAAACCCCAAATATGGGTGCCTATCTTATGGACATGTTCGTTGGCCGTGAACGTCTAGCTGCCCTGTGCAACATCTGCAAGGCGTAAGTCACCACAAACTCTCATCGTTGCTTGACATCGTTCGCTAACCCCTCCCTAGTTACAAGCCAGACGTGTCCCTTCGCTTTATCACCGAGGAGCTTTACTTTGAGTCCGATGCCGAAGCCGCGCAGTTTATTCTGGACTATGACGGTCAACATCTCCTCGAGGATCGGAACGGTACCGTGGTGGTCCTAACCGGCAAAGCCGGCCAGCATTTCGAAGCCTCCCGGGCCGCAGCCTTCTCCCGGGTTGACATCAAGGGCCAAATATGACACGCGCCGCCAGTTTTTTATCGTTTGTTTATCCATAGTCCACCAATCAACTGGCCCGGCGGACAGCACCCCTCCATCGTAGTCTCACATCCCACCTTCCGCTGGAGATCAAGCACCACCCTCTACCGTCCTTGTCTATTTTTTTCTCTCGGCATTGCACGTTGCCGTTGTTCAGCGCTGTTCATAGTCATACTCAAAGCCTGTCACTGGGCCTTTTGGGCTCTGGATAGCTTTAAAGAGACTCGACCTTTCGACACCGTCACACGACCATCGAGTCTGCGACCCTCGAAGTCCTGCTTCTCATTTGACATCGATCTTACCAGCTTACCGTTCCAACTAGTACCTTAGCGAGCTCGCCATCTGGGGGTATTTATGGACCCGCTCCTAACGTTTATCGGATGGGATGCGGGTCTACCGAGGGCTTTGACGGCACGGAACACACATTGTGTGCGATTCTTCGGCGCAGGGGCACGCCTTTTTATGACGATTCTCATGATGATGAATGGTTGGCCGTTCCACCCTCGGCATTTCCCGGTTCCGTTTCGGGAACGAAGTTATCATCAGCTAGATATCATGCGAGCACCAGCCTCGAGGACCTGAATCGGACAGAGCAGTGGTCGTCCTCTGCGCATGATAGAGAGATGGAAGACACGCTTGATGACCGTTTGGTGTTGCGGTAGGCCCAACCGCTTTGATACCCATGATTTTCTTGGGGAGATGTTTTGGGAAGATGACCACATCCGGCTTTCTTTTCTATACCGGTGGGCAAAATAGGGCGTTTTGGGAAGTACTGGTGCGGCGTTCAAGGCGTGTCGGCCACTGGCGTTTGGGAAGCATCAAAAGGTGTACGTAGCGCCTGTTAGTAGTTATTACCTTCGTAATACAGCGTCTTATCCGAGTCTTTCGGGTGGCGCACCCCCGCAATATGTGAAGTTGACGTTCTTGTCCAGAAAAGTACGATACGAAGTGCTTCTTACACTCCAACACATCTGGGGGAGTGGACTACTTGTGTATAGATGCCAACCATTTTAAAAGTCTAGTCGTAAGGGCTATTCTTATTTGGTCGTCACAATTCCGCCCAGAGGCTCATCAAACAAGTATGGGATCCTTGGACAACTACAGGCAGTCGAGGTGACAGCAATGTTTCACTGGCTGAACAACTTCGCATTCACCACGTTCGGGAAATACAACGGATTCCCTTTTCTCACGGAATGCACAGGGGTGCGAACTTCCGACCTTTACGATAGCGTCGTGGTGGAGAACGATACGTCACGCTGAAGAGCCTGACCAGCACCATCGATGTTTTCCACAAATATGCTCCCTGGATTTCGGCGCTTCTATGTATGCTATTCTTGGATGGCCTCCAGAACAGGCCATGCAGTTTCTTGGGTTCAGAAAATACGGCCGCGCATAGCGGTTGGGAAACAGGTTGGGTGACGACAGACCATCTGGACGATCAACCACGACCTGTCGCCCCTATTCCCAACAACGCAGTTAATGGTTCATCGGGCTCATCAGGAGTGAAGATGAACCTGCTGTTTAGTCAAGCATTGAACGTCATCGTCATGGAGGTTTACCCGGATCGACGTCGCTGAGAAATCAAGAACGGAACTTCATCCCAAGGGCCACCGCCAAGACGACGGATTGCGGGGGATGGAGGAAGATCACAGGGCGTCGACTGGACTGCTCGACCCTTGCGTCGCCGAACCGGGTCCAAGACGGACACACGTTGTCCGCTGGGCGCCGCCGAAGAGGTGTGGACGGCGCTGTTTCAGAACCCCATCTTATCAGGTTTCACGTTGCTGCGCCGGCGATCGGGACGGGCTGGATCCGAGCAAGCAAGCGGCCAAAGGGCATGAAAATGGATTTGGAATATCCTCATGGCCGCGGAAAAGGAAACGCGATGCTCATGATTGGGTTCGTGTTTGTGAGAGTGGAGTATCGAGCGGGAAAGGGGTTCAAGAGATGCTTCTGGAAGATGTCTGAAGCCCTTGATATGCCGAGCCCGCTGCGACGGCAGGGCGGGACTTTGAGAAATTCCCGGGCAAGTACCTAGCACCGAGTATGGAAAAGGGTCGGCCACTGCCGCATCCTCCGAGAATATGATCGGAACTGTTACATCCTCGAGTCGCAAGAAGCAAAGGGATTGCGGCTGTCGGGCGTGCCCTCAAAACTGTTGGCGGCGCTGAGTTGGGGAAGAGCTTGCGACCGTTGTCTTGCGGGGTTTCCGCAACAAACTCTTCTTCGCGTGAATGAAACTTGGGCGATGGAACCCTAGACTAGGCTGGAGAAAAAGAAAGACGACGATACGGTTCACATCTCGCTCCGGCAATTGTTCTTGGTGGGTGGTCGCGGGTGGCAGGGGGCCGACAATCAGACCCGAAACGCTGGCAATGCCCAGGGTCTTCCCTGCCGCGTTGATCCCTTGGCGAGGGCTTAATGTTAGTGGATGAGCCTCACTTGGGAGAGGGGCAGATGATGCCGTCATGCCACTCAACAATCGATTGACGTGGAAGAGGCAGAGGAGAGGGGCCCAAAAAACTGAAAGAATTTGCAGGTGAGGGGTGGAGGGGGCAGCCTGCGAATCGTCAGCCAAGGAGATGCGCGCGCCAGGGATAGTCTGCTCTCCAGCGCGTAATGCCATCCCACCGGGTCCCGTTCCTCGAGAGCGGTGACAGCCAGGGCCTGTCGACGAGTTTTCGTCCCCGCTTGGCATTCTGCGCGGGCCAAGCTTGAGCAGTCGTATTTCATGCAGAAGCCTCTCTCGTCTAGTTGCTCCGTGTCACACATGCTGTGGAAGGGCTGAAAAGTACGGAATCTGTGCGTGGCAAACACGCAGGGGCTTCCAGTCCTTACAGGACGAAGGGCATCGGAGACGTCCCAGGCAGACACACCAAGAGGCCGAGCGAGTGGCAGACATTATCAGGGAGAGTGAGGTCAACACACCACATTTCGGTGGGAGGGAGATGCACTGGCCTCACTGGGCCGGAGGCGGCAGATCGGGCGGGAGGTTATCGATAAACCACGCCTCTCGCAATGCCAAGAAACAGGTGCAGGCGCAGGGGCACTTCGACCAGCAATGGCATGGCAATGCATTGAATGAGAAGTACTGCATATGGTCGATCCGAATTAATTGGCTGCCTCCAGGTTGCTGGAACTTGCTTTGGAAGCTGCGCGGAATGTCGTTCATCTACTGTGGTCGGGGGTGTTTGCCCTCCGTGCCCTCCCCTCCGGGACTTGGGCGGCATACCGCGGGCGCCCGTCCCTCTCGGGCGACGCACCAGCCGGCTGCTGGTTTGTGCACCAGAACCGCGGGGTTCCCTCGACTGCGCGTGGTCTCTGACTTGAGAGCGGCATCCGTGCCGCTTTCTCACCTCTAATGGAAGCGATCCGGGCGATTTTCTGGTCAGCGGCCGGTACCTAGGCGCAGAATACAGGGCTGCATGAAAAGAAAGAAAAAAAGAGAACGACAATCGGAAGGCCGTGGCCACTAGTAGCCCAACCACCAGCTTCCATGGTTCGGGAGTCGGGAGAGTCCTCAAATCGCGCTAATTTTCAGCCAGCAAGAGTCACCAATCCCTGTCTGGGCAGCAATCACCAAGCAGCACCTCAGCAGAGCGGACTGCGGCAGCCGTTTGACACCGGCCTTCTCGGGCCCTAGGCGACCTCAACCGCTTGCAATAGCCACGGCTTTGGCCGATGACAACCGGACTGATAGCAACGGGCAATAGGCGAGGTGGTATGCGATCACGTCCTTACTGCACGATATGATGCGGGCAGCGCTGCCATGAGTGCCTGTTGCATCAAAACACCTGCCGCTACATGAGCGATGGAGGCGCACGCGGACCGCAGGCTCGCTGGAGGGACCTTGCCAGGCAAGCCAACCATGAGCTATCCTGCAACGGCCAACCCTCCACTCGCTTCCACATTCCCGGCTGCTGTCCGACAGGCTTGGCCTAAAAGGCTGCGAAATCACACATACCTCCCGAGACGTTCCTATCCGCGCCATCGGGATTCTCTTTCGTCACCATGACTGAACTATTTGGTAGGGGAAGCTGATGCGGCAGGCGACAATGGCCCCTGTGCCTACTCGCTATTCCAAGAGCCCGATAAGGACTGGTTCGCATCCTCCGCTTAACTGGTTGCTCTGAGCCGGTGCTAGGTTGATGACTTGAGGCTTCTGTCAATTTTCCCTGCCATGCCGCCGTAGATAAGTCAATCAGAACGTCCGTTATCAACGGCCTCCGGGACTTGCAGTCAGAAGCAGTCAGCGGCCATCCCGCCCGCTTCTCTTTTGCCAAGCCATAGACAAGACCCGCAGGTGAGGGTCGTTGGAACCCCGGCTAGGTCACTTCCATCGAATTTAGCCCGCACGCAACCCAGCCCGTGCTGGGCAATCCTGCCCGTGGTTGTCCTGCACCCCTCCCAGTCAATCAGCGCAGGCCTGGCCTTCCAACATTTTCCACCCGCTCTGTCCCCCTGCTGTCATCCCCTTTAAGAGCTCTTGGTGCCCGGATCGCCGCGCTTTGCTTACCTCCTTCCCCGCCACTACCCATAATCTCTGTGCCATCGTCATCTCCGACACGCGACCGCGATTGAACTGCGACGACGACGACAACGACGACTATCACCCCCGAGAGTGCGCATGAACAAAGGGCGTGGACCCCACGACCTCGCGATTAACTAAGACACTCGGAATATCAGACAAAGAGGCAGCCAACGTCTTTCTCTAGGGAACGCCTTCCAACGACCGCTGATCGGCTGAACCCACAACACCACAGAATCGCGCTTGTCAAACCGTCGAGCCGCCGACGATAATAATAACTATCGCGCCCTCGTACGGCCACTATCTTTCGGAACCGGGGATCCCAGACGCTGACGCTGCTGCCCGAGACCTATTGAAGAGGGGAGAGGGGAGAAAAAAAACTTCCGCCGTCGCTCCCGCCCTCCGCATCTCGAAACGACGCATCTCAATACGTTACACTGATTCAAATCCACCGGAGAGACGCTGCCCAGCACTGAGCTGGCGTAACCCAAACCGCCTGCTGCGCACGCCGAGTCGATTGCTGTTCATCATCGGCCCCTCCTGTCTCTGATTGCGGCCAGGAACTTTGAACCTTGCCTGAGAGGGGGCGCCAGACACTATGAAGGTACGTCATCCGGGGCCATGCGGCTGCCAGATGCTGTCGTCCTCGTCCGATAGCCTTTTTCCTTTGGCGCAAGCATTCACAGCTGCCTCCGGCAGTGAATGCAACCGCCAAAATCACATATTTCCTTCCAGCCACATCATCTCTGTACACCCTCGCGTGCTTGAGCAACCCCAAGCACCAAGCATCAAGCCTCTTCACACCTAATCTCTTTCCTTTCCCTCCCCTCTGCGATTTCCCGAACCCGCAAATGTCTCCGACAACGAGTACGCACATTCCGAGTTTCCGATCTCGTCGCTAACCGCCATGAACTTGTTAAAGGCTCTTCGAAGGTCGATTAAGGGGGATAAGGAAAATAAACCGCACATAAGCATCGCGCCCAAGTCTGCGGTTGCGATTGTTCCGCCCAAAAAAGTGCGTCTTGACTCTGAGCATTCCATTCCCCGCTGGGTCCACGAACCCCGCTCGACGGAGGGGGCCCGGATCCTAGCTGCCACCGCCGCTACGATGCTGATGCCGCTACGGCTTAACAGGTTATCCGAGCGCTCTACGATTACGAAGCACAAACTCCGCAAGAACTAAGCTTCTCGCGCGGCGACTTCTTCCACGTTATCGGGCGCGAAAATGACCAGGACTGGTACGAGGCGTGCAACCCCGCGCTCCCGGACGCACGTGGTCTGGTTCCCGTCTCATTCTTCCAGTCTCTGGGGCGAACCGAGCGCGACAGCGGGTCGCAACCTGATGTTGCCAGCGCACCGCGCTCGGTACCGTCCAAGGGCCCTGGCCCTGACCACGATTCCGGCTACGGCGATGCTCCCACATCCGGTTCCATGACGGCCAGCCAGCGTGCCTCCAAGACGGGGAGTAGGGCAGGGGCTATGGTCTATGGCGTTGTCATGTATGACTTCCAAGCGGAGCGCGCAGACGAGCTGGAGGCGAAGGCCGGCGAGGCCATTATCGTCATCGCCCAGTCGAATCCTGAGTGGTTTGTTGCGAAGCCCATCGGGCGCCTTGGTGGGCCAGGTCTCATTCCTGTTACCTTTGTTGAGATCCGAGACATGGCGTCCAACACACCGGTTGCCAACCCCCAAGACGCTGTGCGGAGAGCGGGCATCCCCAAAGTCGAAGAGTGGAAGAAGATGGCTGCAGACTATAAGAATTCTAGCATCACGCTCGGGAAGTTTGAGGTCGGCGGAGCTCCGAAGCAATCCCTAGAGCAAGATATGGAACGCATGAGCATGCAACCGGGCAATGCCCGAGCCGGCGCACCCAATAACGCTGTCCAAGTAAGTTTTGCGACGGTTGCCACCCCTAAATCCGGCCACGGTTGTCTGACAATGCCCAGCAGCAACAACAGCCGCAGCAGCAGCAGCAGCAGCAGCAACAACAACAGCAACAGCAACAACAACAACAGCAGCAACAGCAACAGCAACAGCAACAGCAGCAGCAGCAGCAACAACAGCAGCAGCAACAGCAGCAGCAAGCACAGCAACCTCGATACACCGCACAGCAGAACCCCGTGCAGCAAAACACCTACGCATCCAAATCAACCTCGCAACTCTTTGCCCCCATTAATGCCCGGATACCGAGATACTGCTTCGCTGAAGATAAGTACTGGTTCGTTATCGAGGCTGAGCTAGAAGATGGCCGAACATGGGAACTGTCGCGATACTATGAAGACTTTTATGACTTCCAAATTGCACTTCTGACGGAGTTCCCCGTTGAGGCCGGCACTACGGGCGATAAGCAGCGAACTCTCCCTTACATGCCTGGCCCTGTCAATTACGTAACCGATGCCATTACCGAAGGCCGCCGTCACAATCTGGATGCATATGTCAAGAACCTGCTTGCGCAGCCGGCATACATCTCGAGGTGCAATCTGGTGAAGCAGTTCTTCGCCCCTAGGGAGGGTGATTACGAGATCGACCCTAACACCTTTGGTGACGAGTACCGTCTGTCTGGAGGCTCTCAGCGGTCATCAACCGACTCACCTGCTGATGGGGCATCCCGGCAATCCTCAAGGCAGAACCTCAACGGCAACGGATACTCGGGGCTTTCTGCACCAACGCGACAGATGATGGGGAGCAATGGCCAACCACAAATGACGCGCCAGCCGTCGTCGCTTTCCCAGCCCTCTCAAACATCACTCTCACCAGGGATTCAGCAGGCTGGAGCCCAAATGAAGGTCAAGTTGAGCTACAACGGCGACATCATTGCCATCAAAGTTCCCTCCGATATCGCATTTCGGGGATTGTATGACAGAGTTCTTGAACGCCTAAGGATTCCCCAGGGCGAGCCCGTCCAGCTGTTCTACAAGGACGAAGGCTCGGGCGAGAAGCCCCAGCTGATGAACGACTCACAACTCGACACGGCACTCGAGCGCAACGAGAAGTTGTTGATATATGTCGAATAAGAAGAGTAGGCAACGACATGTTGTTCATCTAGACGCCAGGCCAACGATGCCTGTATTCACATACCGCCGAAGCCTTCCATCACCAATCTTTACCATTTCACCACGCAGTGAATGTGAAAACGCACTCGAGATCCTTGATAGGACATATTCTCAACTCGCATCATAATACCCCCGTTCATGCTCTTTCGTCCTGATGTTTTCCAGCGTGGATGACGATGTGGACGCTTTGGGCGCTTTGGGCGCTTTTTCGACGGACTCGGAGGATACCATACATACACTATACGGGAGAACGTCGCCTACGGGCTGGAGACGGCGTTGATGGTTTCGTTTTAAAACTTTGCTCTTTTCTTCTAAAAAAATTCCTGGGATGGAGGTGCTTACCTCCCTTTTTGGCTCCTCGACTCCACCTTTTTGGATGCTGTCTCTTGGGTTTGGAAATATGGCTCGGGGCGAGTGTGCAGAGTGTGATACCGGATGGATTGGAAACGTGTAGGGGATTGGAGGATGTAGCAACGATGGGTGCCCCATGTGTGGAGAGAGCACAGCCAAGAAACGCGTTTGTCGAGAGGCGCGAGCTTCAAGAGATGGGCTGTCTGTCAGTCATGACCATGATGTGAATGATTTGATGTGGCATGAAGCCTCGCTAGCGAAATTGAGCAGTTCTGAATAACTGACTGTGCGTCGTATCCTTTTTCTACATGTGCCTTTACTTGTGCTTTTGATATGTGGATCCTATTCCTGAGAGTTTACCTGATGACGATTAGAAGATGAAGCGTTACGGATGTATGTTCCACCACTAGCAGCAATCATGCAGCATCACCATGATAAAGCATTCACAGGGGTATCAGATGTCATGCAACGTCTATGGTAAGAAAGTTAGAATTAAAAGGCAAAATGGTATATCCCGTAACTCCTTCAACCGCTCCAGAAGAAGCCCAGAGAACCGACCCTTGTATCATACAGCATTACTTCGTCCTCATCGCGTCTGGAGGATGAAGTGAGTTGCAATACACCCTTGGGATAGTAACCCCCGAAGCCTGCACAAAATAAACATACTTTTTCCTTCTCGTCCGTGCTTGTTTGCACGTTTTCCACGTATCGTGTCCATACTTGGCGGCTTTTCATAAGAGAGGATGATGATGTCCGACTATTTAATAAGGCTTTGAGTAGGTGGCGTCAACGGTATATGTCAACGTAAGGGTAACATTCAAGTTGATGATACGTGCATCGTCTGGGCGGCAAGCCCCTTGAGGAAATGATGATAGTGGCCAGCACGTGTTCGAAACACTCACACAACCACATGCGTAGACATGTGCTCCACTGCCTCCTTGATGGTCCGAAGCATGCGGTTATTCACACAAAACGGACACCGCACTGGGCGGTCCGTGGCAGAAACGGGAGTCTCGCTCGGGATTGGCGTCAACGTCAGATCACTGCCTACAGCACCGGTGGGCGTGGGCGCCACTGGCATAAACCTAGCACCAGAGGCAGATGCACTTGCGGCTCGCGCAGGTGTCGACATGGCATTGACAGCGGCAGCAGCGTGCTGTGCGTATGCTTGTCCAGCGATGGTACCCAGTGGTGGGAGACCGCGCTCGACACGGTCTCGCTCCTCTCGGGCTTGAGCTGCTTCGGCCTCGGCATCGGCCTCCTCTTGCTGCAGGGCGCGCAGCGCGTTCTGGAGCACGACCTCCGGGTCATCGTCGGCATACATGGAGGTGTTATCGCCGTTCGCAGCGGTGCTTGTACCCGAGGGCGGTCCTCCGTTCTGATGGTGTTGCTGTGATGGGGGTTGGTGCTGAGGTGTCTGTGGTGGTTGGGGGTTCTCGAGGCGACGGACGATCTCGTCCCGGACGCGAGCACAGGTCGATAGGCTTGCTTCCACGCCTACGACGCGCTGGACGGCGTCACGGATGGCAGCGGGGGAGACGTCGGCCGAGATGCTCATGAAACGCGGCACGGCGTCAACCAGGTATGGGATGTCGTCGGCAGGGTTTGGGGCGGTGCCGTGGCGGCGCTGGCGGCGGATCAGAAGTCCGTAGCGCTTCTTGAAGCGGTGAATCCAGCCGGGGGAGAACTCAGGGGGTTGCTCGTCCTTGTAGCGCGGCAGGGCGGTAAAGATGCTCTTAGCCTTCTCGGCCAGCTCTTCGTTGGAGGGTTGGCGGCCGTTGTTCTGCATCTGCTGGTGCCACAGCAGCACGAGCTTCTCGACGTCGGGCCAGTTGCCGAAGCGCAGACGCGAGCCCGACAGCTGGGGGTCGCCATCAAGGCGTGCGTACTTGGGCGACAGCGAGTGCGAGACGGTCGACTGCGAGATGGTTTGGTGATACTGGGACGCGAACCACTCGATGCAGGCCTTGTGGCTCGGGCGCACCGTCTGCGAATTGGCCCAGCGGCGGAGGGCGCGGCGCTGGTCGAGCGTGAGCGAGTGTCGCTCCTTGGTCGACGGTGTCGCCGCATCGGGCGCAATGTCGGCCATGTCGGCCATGTCGGCCATCTCGCCCGGGTCGAATACGGATTATGGATATGGCAATTGGCGAGGCTTTGGGCGTAGTGGGTTGCCCCCTATTCCGTATGGGATTATTCGGTGGAGGAGAACTCGCTGTGATCGTTGTAGTGAGGCGAAGGGGCGAGTGGAAATTCGAACGGCGGGGGAAATGCGCAAAATGCTGACAGTCCAGGCTTGGCGGGGTGGCTGGCTGAGAAACACGCGCCTTGATTGGCTCGTCACTGCACCGTCACTTGCATGAAACCCCCAACAGCTTGTGGAATATGCCCTGAAATTGCAACTGGGATGATATAGGACACAACTAACAAAATGAGCAATACTTGATAGCGATGCAGTTTTATACTATGCCGTTTGGCCTAAAAGTGCAACTCAGTCCTTTTCTTCAGGGAACAGCGAAGACAATGCTGCTTTGCAGCGCTGTGATGTCCATTAAGCCGAGAGTTAAGATGAGGGTTAGGGTCTGAAGTTCATGCAATCAAGCCCTCAAACATTCCTGGTCAGTCCTGGCCCAAACAGCAGCAGGAAGTGGGCGAAATCAAAGCTTTCAAGTCTTTGATAAACAAACACCCACCCGCCATCGCCTTTCAAATCTCCATCAGCAGGGAGGCCGGAACAGTGTTAGGATGACGACAGTAATCGTGTCTGATCTGTCCGAGACAAAATGTATCATCAAGGTACATGTCGCGACGCTCCCAGGTAGCAGAGCGCGGCACGTGCATCTCGCCCACGAACGGTCAATATCTAACCGGTGCTTGACAGGAGGTCGACCTCCGATACATCGCCGGAAAGAGGATAACCAGGTAGATGGCCCCCTTCTACTCACCAACACACGCGCTGACCACCCCGCAGGGGCTTCAACGATCCAGAGCAGAGTGACGTCTCCATCACGCAGTATCGGAGCGCCCTCGCCTCCATCATCGGAAACAATCCCACCTTCTCCCTGCTCCTCTCGTCATGGGAAGGCTCTAAGAACCCCTTTTTCCGTGAGATATGCGCCTACCTCCCTGAGCGTGAAGAGCTCTACATCACGTCCAACCTCCTCCAGCCGGCGTCCAGCTCCCAGCAACCCGTGATCCTCATCACCAAAGCCCGCCTCTCCCGGACTGCCGATTCCGACTCCATCCACTCCATCGAGTGGCAGAAGCTCCGGCCCCCGCAAAACATGACCATGCCCGCCGGTGGCGCCGCCTACCGCGACGGCGTTCTCTTCTGCTCACAAGGCAACACCGCGCCTGGCTCTGGCGGACTGTACTACATGGCGCTTCAGCGGCCCCCAGTACCCATGGTGACCAACTACTTCGGCTGCAATTTCAACTCAGTCCACGCCGTTGCCGTAGCCAAAAGTGACGGCGCACTGTGGTTCACCGATCCGTGCCACGGAGCTGATCGCGGGATTCGCCAATCACCGCAGCTGCCATGTCAAGTGTATCGGTATTACCCCCAGACGGGGGACTTGCGGGTCGTGGCTGACGGATTGGGACGGCCGCATGGGATTGCGTTAAGTCCAGATGACAAGACCGTTTACATCACGGATTCAGATGCCTTCCGTGCGAACCAGGATCATGAACCCACGCGGTAAGTGCCTCGATGATCACGGGACAGGCCGGGCTTGGAGAGCAGAGCGTATGCTGACCTTTGAATTCTGCAGCGCGGCGACAACGTATGCGTTTGATGTCGTTGTGCGGTCTGGCGGCGTGTTTCTTGCTAACAAGCGGGTGTTTGCATATGTTAGCAGTATTCCCATGTGTATTACCTGCGACTCGGTTGGCAATGTTTACATTGGGTGTGCCGCTGGGGTCGAGATATTCAATGCTGGGGGCGGGATTCTGGGTGTGATCGAGGTTCCTGGTAAGATATTCGTCCAGTTCATTCCCCGGTCTGTGAAGCGAGTGAGAGCTGACATTATCCAGGAGGCGTCTCAAGTCTTACTTTCGGGAAGGGGGGCGAGCTGTTTCTGTGTTCGGAGCAGAGGCTTTGGCGCGTGAAGCTGGATGGATTGGATAATCTTGAAGGCAGCACTATGTCTATCGAAGATAACTAGGAGGGTGAGACATATTAGCGATGAAAATAGGCATATCGGAATTCACAAAGGGCATGCCAGTGATTTAAAGGACGCATGCTGGTGATACATAAGAGGCGTGTGGGTGATATGTTAGAGGTGTGTTAGTCATATATAAGAGACGTGTTAGTGATGTGTTAGATGTTTGCCATGGATTGAAGTCAGGCCTGAGCGATGTCAAATTAGGCCTTTGGCCGTTTAAAACGGGGTATCTTGTTTCACTGTACGCCTTCTGAAGAGGTGAAAACACCTGAAATAATCTGATGCCGAGTGAGGCGATTTACCTTGAGACCGGCCAATTTGAACCGTTCGGAAAGCATGCAACGTGCCGGCCTGGAAAACAATATAGCCCCCGTCTAGATCTATTATAAGCAGCGAAAGGTCTACCATCCGGCAGCCGCTACGAGGAATGACGGGTTAGCATTTCCCAACGTCATGCTTGCCATGGCAAGCTCCCAAGCGGAACTGTTCTCATCCAAGGCGACCTTCTTGAGCAGGGTCTCCACATTGGCGGAGGGCATTTTCGCCAATGGGTTGGCAGCGACATCTTCAAGAATCATGCCAGTGGGCAGGGGCCGAGTGCGGATGGCAAGGTTCCATGGTATATTTATTGCCCTGGAGGGCTTCAGGACCCTGGTTAAGAATGTGGCCTGGAAGTTCGGAAAGCAGGCGGCGGAGATTGCCCTTGCTGGGCTCTCTCAGCAAGGGCGGTGACCCCGCCTCGGTCGCCTCTGCTACTGCAATTTTGCAGCTTGAGGCTGACTTTGTTGCTGACCGCGGCTGGGCGGCCGAGAGCGAGAGCAGCCAGCGCGGCTATGTAGATAATCTTCGGTTCAAGTACACAAATCTATCCATAACAACACTCACCGCCCTGCCTTGACGTATGCTCAAGATCGGCATTCGGAGGACTGGCTAATTAGGTACCTAGGCAGAGCGATGAGGGCGACGAGTGTGAGAGGAGGGCAACAAGGCTAGGTACCTAAGGTAATGGTTCATGTGGCTCAGAACCCACCCCGTAAGCAGCGCACACATAACCGTTGGCCCCTCGACCTGTAATGCGACGGAAAGATCGCGCCTTTCCACCACCCCCGCTACGCCGGCGTCACGGTCTTATTTCATCCCATCTATCCTACCTATTCAAACTAACCACAATGGTGATTTTCAAATGTTTACACCCGTGCACAGGCCCCCTACTAAACGTATTTATTCTTCTTCCTCTCCCCTCCTTAGCTCGCAGCTTGCTCTCTTTTTCTTCTTCGTCGTTCAAGTTCCCGTCTCGTACAACTTTCACACACAGCACCAGCAACTTCGTGCCCGGTACTCGGTACCCACCTTGACCTCCCCGGCCCCGCTTTCGAGATGGCCCACAACAATGGCAAACCGTTTGGTTCGGTAAGTTCTTTGACTTGATTGGCCAGCGGCCATCCCGCTGATTGATGCAGGCTTCAAAGCCCAAGACTCCCGGCCGTGATTTCCCCAACCATACCATCCAAACCCGCGTGGCTCAACCGCAGAGCCTCATGGCCTTAGCATCGAAGCTAAAAATTCGGATGCCCATCATGGATGAAGAGATGGAAGTCATCCGAAAGCTCACATAGCCCAAAGATGCGACCGAGATTGCCCTAGCTGGGCTTTCCATGTCTAAAGAGCCCGCTGTCCTCGCTGCCGCCGCTGCAATCTTGCAGCTTGAGGAGAATGCCGCCATGGACCGGGTTTGGGCAGCCGAGAGCGACAGTACGGATCCGTACTCAGCGCGGATATGTGGACACTTTGCGTTTTAAATACGATGAGACCACCGAGGAGAACAAGGCCCTTCGCGCCTCGTTCGAAATCTTCTTAGCTAATCGGAATGCGACATCCGAGGAGGTATGTCTTTGATTCTTTGCTCCGCTCTTAATGTGAACATGCTGACCCTGTTTTGATCTCATAGATTCGCGCCCCTCTTGATAAATATGAGGAGGAAAAGTCCGCCCGCTACGCTAAGCGAGCCGCAGATCTTGCTGAGAGGGCCGCGCGTGTTAAAGCCCAGATGGAGGAGGAGGTCGGTGGTGAGGGTGATAAGATGGAAGAATGAGGGTTCCAGCTTTAGTCCGAGTCAAGGGTGGCTCACAAGGGCATTCAGTTTGGTAGAAGCTTTTTTGCTTTTTTCGGATGGCATACAATGTAGCCGTTAAAGATACCCAGCAAATGACATTTTCGGCCTGCCTTAAACTCATAACATGTGTATGATTCATCACCGGCACACCAGTGATGTGGTATGCTTTGTGGGAGCCATGAACCATCATGGCCTGTGGGCAGCATGTCCCGGCAGAACCCCCTATTGAGGTTGAAAGTACGCAGCGGCGGCTACCTGTTTGTGAGATGAGACTTGAAAGAGCAATGGCAGAATGCTTGAACAGTTAAATAATTACTATTGAGGCTGGTCTGGTGACCTGCTCTAGATGCTAATAAGTCCGAACCGGGATATCTAATGCAAACTGCCGTACCGATGGCAATGATAATGATAATGCTGATGCCCGCCCCTTAATGCAGATGCTCCTATGAAAATGCTATGCCATGCCAATGCGATGCTACCGAATGATGCTGCCGAATGCTGTCTTAATCGTCGTGGTCCAAATCCCCATGATGCTTCATCTCGTTTTACTTGGAAAGGAAAAAGTCGCTGCGCTTGGCGTTGCGCTTGATGCCGCACTTCTTGAGGCAGGTGTCGATGCCCTGTGCGACGTTGGCAGGAATGTGCTCGCGGAAGCTCTCAATGTCTTGGCCGTTAAGCGTAGTGATGCCGCCCAGAGTGGCGCCGACCACAGCAGGGTTGAGGCTGAAGAAGGCTTGGGCAACCTGCTCAACGCCGGGGTCCGCATTATTGAAGCCAGCTACAAAGACGGTCTCGTCGCAGTCAGGGTTGAACTCCTGGTGAATGGCGCCCTGAGGGAAGACGGTCATCTGGTAGAGCGAGAGAGTGTTGGCGATAGGGGGGAGGCCGTTCTCGACCACAAAGTTGGTGACAAGGCGACCCTTGACGACAATGTTGAACTCGGTGGCCCGGTTGTGGACGTGAGCCGTATTCATGCCGCAAGGTCCGAGGAAGCCCACAGTCATAGCGCCGCCGTTTCCGATAAGAGCCGGGAAAGTGCGAGCAGTAGCGGAGACTGTGAAGCCACCGTTGCCCTCTGACTCGGAGCCGGGGATGTCACGGTTGTTGAAGTCGAAAACATAGTCGCCGGGCTGATTCAGAAGCCTGACGCGCTCTTGTTGTGTGGGCGCAAGGAGCAGGCTGGAGATCAGATCCTTGTTGGCGCCGCGAGTGTTGACGGGCACCACGGGAGGGAGGAAGTCACCCAGCTGGGCAGGGGCTGGGGCAGGGGGTGTTGCGCCTCGGGGGACTGAAGGAGCTGCGATGGAGGCAGCAGCCAGCAAAATAGTGGAAGCGATGGCGGAACGCATGTTGAACAGAAGTAGCTCGATCGACAAAGGGACAAGTGTGTTGTGTGGGTTTTGTTGTTTGTCTTCTTGATGCAGGAAAAGGAAACCTTTGATCGACAAAGAAAATAAGAAAATAAGAAACCGAACTAAAGAAATGGGAAGAGGTGATGTTTTGATGCTGATGATGGAGATAGGAATGGTAGGTTGCAAGTTGATGAGGATGTTTGATTGTCTTTATAGAGTCCCTCACTACCAGCTATCGCCATGCGGACTTAGTGACCGACCATCTGGGTCAGCAACAGATCCGCAGCGGTGGTTCAGCCTGCAAGATGTTGTCAAAGGACGGGAGCTACCTAGCTGCTAGCTCCTCGCACTGCGCAGACAGGAATCCGAAGTGACAGAGCTCTCACACTCTAAATCCGCTTTTGGAGCGCCCTTGAGGCGGAGCGAGCAAGTGCCGAAGCAAAATTGTCGTGGCGCGCAGACTTGGCATTCCTTCGCCAATCACAGCCGTCGATGGTCAGCCACAGCTGGCACCGCTGCCAACGCAAGCAGGTCTCCTGCCACTGCCCCACGGGAGGCTTGTGACCGCTGCCACGAAGAGAACAGGCAGAAAATATTTCTGGGGTCGCATTTGGTCAGACTGCACACAAACTGATGAGGAATCCTGGAGAACTTGAAGCTGAAGCATGTCAGCAGCGACGTCACCTGGAAGCTTGCTTCACCGGGGAAATCATCAGCCGTTCAACCCCTCTCGTCTGGGCTCTCTGTTCGAACGATTCCCAAATGGTCGCTGCCGGGGCCCGTCGAGACCAGTGAGCCAAGACAAGGATGGTTTGCCTTATGCATCGCTAGCTGACCGCCCGGAAGACTCGACTGACATCAAATCTATGTCGAGAATGGTCGTAGATAACAGAGCTCGCAGCGATTGTTCAGCCCAGCAAGGAGTGATTGGGGATGTGATGCGCCCCTCGCACTTGGAATCGGGACGTCGCACTGGAATGCTGCTGGGCGTGGGAAAGGGGAGTTGAGGGGCGCCCCACAACGAAACATTCACCCAATCAAGTCACAGGGCTAAATATAGCGTGCACCCAATTGGACGCCACAGCCCCTCAGGAGCCACGCGAAGGATCAACACGTGTTGTGTAAGCAAACGCCTCCACCTGCCTGCCGAACCTCCGGAAAGACATGTCGTTGCCTCAAGATACACTAGCGATACGCTCAAGGACGTTCTATCGCTGCCAACACGATTCGTGTTGTCTCATTGTGTGATTAGACGGCTCTATTAACTTCCCATTTAATACCTATGCGGCTCGGTGGAAATCTTGACAAAGTGTCCGGTCAGGGCCCTCCTCTCCTGCTGCGCAATCCAGTTCGAGGGAAGACCCAATACTGTTGCTGTCTTGAGCCCTTGAAATTCAAGCTATGTCGAAGGAGGTAAAAATCCCCAGGGCTTTGGTCTTGCAAAGCTAATTCCTAAATTGTCCTTATCGTCTTGTTTCCTCTGGATGCTCGCACCGGAGATTTGATGTCCCAGTCTTACGCATCACGAAGCTGTATTGTTTGACAGAGTCCTCGCATATCAATAAGGTGGCTTTCCTGCCCGATAGCTCTGTTAGCTGGAAGATCTCTCCCACGATGTAAGTACTGCCTGCGATGCAAGCTGGGAGGTGCGTCATATTGACAGGTCTCACTGACCGATGGGTGGACACTGCAGTGGGATCTGTGAGATTGGTGGGTACCTTAAATGGTTGGCCCCGTCACCGACCAGACATGTCGACCCCCTCCGAGCCCGAATCAAACAACCACAGCCCTTCACTGCCCATTGAGTGCAAAAATACCATTGCCATCCCATCTATTTACTTCCACAATCGCAGAACCAGGAAAGCACCTGCGAACTGCAAAATTCCCACCTGTGCACACGCAGTCTAGAAACCCTACTTATTCTTGCCTTCCAGTGATCTATTCCACCGCTCCTCTCCTTTTCTTCTGCAAACAACGTCTCTCAGGTCCACTCCCCGCCACTTCGCCTTCGGCCCTTCTGTTTTTCTTTCCCCTCGCGCCACAATTCCTGCCACCATGGCAGATGACCACCAGTCGGTAAGTTTCTTGCATCAGAATCTCTTTTTGCCCGGCCTGGTTTCAGTCACCATGCAAGAGCAAACAAACCTCCTGTTCACTCCAAGCCCAACCTCTTGACATTGTTAGCCCGCCTCTGGGATTTCATCGCCTGGATCGGGGGATCAACATGTCAATCGACGGGTGGGTGCCTCCAAGCTCTTTGAGCCATGTGGCAATTCAGTTGAGGTTACCGATCCCCTTAGCGCGTCTTTGGCTCT